>Ga0134128_10002704_pt1 | contig 21849 bp, 19 predicted proteins | sample KB31754_FD_96462 | JGI IMG/M metagenome (GOLD analysis project Ga0134128, IMG submission 96462) | Terrestrial soil microbial communities with excess Nitrogen fertilizer from Kellogg Biological Station, Michigan, USA - KB3-175-4 | ecosystem: Environmental > Terrestrial > Soil > Unclassified ... | reverse complement strand
GTCGTCGTCGCGATCTTCCCGATCATCTCGAACACGACGCTCGGCCTGCGCAGCGTCGACCGCGGCCTCCTCGATCTCTTCCGGCTGTCGCGGGCGTCGCGCTGGCAGACGCTGTGGCGACTGCGCGTGCCGAGCGCGCTGCCGTACTTCTTCGGTGGATTGCGGATCGCGAGCGGACTTGCGCTGATCGGCGCGGTCGTCGCCGAATTCGTCGCCGGAACCGGCGGCCAGGGCGCGGGACTCGCCTACCAGATCCTGCTCGCCGGTATCCAGCTCAACATTCCGCGACTCTTCGCAGCGCTCGTGCTGATCGCGCTCGCCGGCATCGCGCTCTTCGCGGCAACGGTCGGCCTGTCACGGGTCGCATTGTCGCGATGGCACGAGAGCGCGCTGGATGTCGAGTCCTAGGCTGCAGCGATGAGCCCTCGATGGGACGTGTTCTGCCGCGTCGTCGACAACTACGGCGACGCCGGCGTCTGCTGGCGGCTCGCGCGCCAGCTCGCGGCGGAGCACGCGCTCGACGTCACGTTGTGGATCGATCGGCTGGCGACGCTTGCGCAGATCGCGCCGTCGATCGATGCCGCGCAGCGTACGCAGCGTGTCGACGATGTCGTCGTGCGTCGCCTCGACGACGAAGCGCCGGCGCTGCCCGACGTGGTCGTGGAAGGCTTCGGCTGCGGATTGCCGGAGCGTTATCTCGACGCCATGGCGAAGGCCGTTGCGCCGCCGCTCTGGTTCAATCTCGAATATCTGTCGGCCGAGCCGTGGGTCGACACCGCGCACGGCCTCGCCTCACCGCTTCCGCGTCTGCCGCTCACGCGCTACTTCTGGTTTCCCGGATTCACGCCGAAGACCGGCGGGCTGATTCGCGAGGCGGGCCTTTTCGCCGCACGCGATGCGTGGCAGGCGAGGCCAGCGAACGACGCAAGCGCGCTCCGCGTGCTGCTCTTCTGTTATCCGAACCGCGCGCTGCCCGCGCTCTTCGACGCGTGGGCCGAAAGCGACGAGCCGATCGTCTGCACGATCCCCGAAGGGACGGCGACGGCTGCGCTCGACGCGTGGCTGCACGGCGCGGTGCCGCGTGCCGGACAGTCGATCACGCACGGCCGGCTCACGCTCGACGTCGTGCCGCTCACGACGCAGGATGGCTTCGACCGCATGCTGTGGAGCGCGCAGATCAACTTCGTGCGCGGCGAGGATTCGTTCGTGCGCGCGCAGTGGGCGGCCCGCTCGTTCGTCTGGCAGCCCTATCCGCAGGCGGATGATGCGCATCGGCTCAAGCTCGATGCGTTCGTCGCCCGCTATGGGCACGGACTCGCACAGGCCGCGCAGGCGCCGCTGCGTGCATTCTGGCAGTCGTTCAACGGCGAGGATCCGGCCGCGACGGCCGCGGCGTGGCCGGCGTTTCGCGCCGCCATCCCGATCGTCGAGGCGCATGCTCGCGCCTGGGCGGACATGCTCTCGACACATCCGGATCTCGCGTCCGGCATGGTCGAGTTCCGGCGGCGTCGACTATAATTCCGGGTTCCTCGAAAATCGCCCGCGGCGTCCGCTCGGACGGCGCGCTTCAAACCATGAAACTCGCCCAGGAAGTCCGCGCCGGCAACGTCATCATGATCGGCGCCAACCCGATGGTCGTGCAGAAGGCCGAATTCTCGAAATCGGGCCGCAACGCGTCGGTCGTCAAGATGAAGCTGCGCAACCTGCTTTCGGGCAGCGGCACCGAGACGATCTATCGCGCCGACGAGAAGTTCGACGTGATCCAGCTCGAGCGCAAGGACGTCACGTACTCGTACTACAACGACCCGATGTACGTGTTCATGGACGAGGAGTTCAACCAGTACGACGTCGAGAAGGAGAACATGGAGGATGCCCTCCCCTATCTCGAGGACGGGCTCGCGTGCGAGCTCACGTTCTACGATGGCAAGGCGATTTCCGTCGAGCTTCCGACGTCGGTCGTGCGCGAGGTCGTCTACACCGAGCCGGCGGTGAAGGGCGATACGTCGGGCAAGGTGACGAAGCCTGCGAAGCTCGCGAGCGGCTTCGAAGTGCAGGTGCCCCTGTTCGTAAACACCGGCGACAAAATCGAGGTCGACACGCGGACCGGCGAATACCGCCGCCGCGTCTGACCGCAACGGCGGCCGCGCTCGTCAAGCGGGACGCGGCCGCACGAAATCGCGCCGGGCCTTCTCCGCGGCCGCGCGCACGTCGCAGTCGTCGACATGGTCGTCGACGAGTCCCATCGCCTGCATGAACGCGTGGACGGTGGTCGGCCCGACGAACGTGAAGCCGCGCTTCTTCAGGTCCTTCGACAGGGCCACGGCCTCGTCCGGGAGCTTCGCGCTCGCGAGGCTCTCGCGCGTGACCGTCCGCGGCCTGCGTATCGCGACCGGCTCGAAGGTCCAGAAATAGGCGGCCAGCGAGCCGAACTCGCGCACGACGTCGCGTGCGCGCCGCGCATTGTTGCGCGCCGATTCGATCTTTCCGCGATGGCGAACGATGCCGGCATCGGCGACGAGGCGCTCGACGTCGCGCGCCGTGAAGCGCGCGACGCGATCGTGCTCGAAGTTCGCGAACGCTGCGCGAAACGCCTCGCGCTTGCCGAGGATCGTGCGCCAGGAGAGGCCCGCCTGGAAGCCTTCGAGGCAGAGCTTTTCGAAGAGGCGCCGGTCGTCGGCGACCGGAAATCCCCACTCGCGGTCGTGGTAGTCCGCGTAGAGCGGATCGCCGTCGGGCGCCCACCAGCAGCGCCTTCCCGGCGCCGCCGCGACGTTCGGCGAAGGCGGTTTCGCCGTCAATGCACGGCCGAGCCGGCGCGCGCCTGCTCGGCCGCGAGCGCCTTCGTGAGTCCCTCGAAGAACGCGAGCACCGGCCGGACGTCACGGCGCTTCTCGTGGCGGAAACAATGGCTGATCATCGAACTCGCGCCGAGCGCCGCGGGCAGTTCCTCCGGCGGGATCGCCGCCATCGGACCCTGCAGCGGGTAGTGGAAACCGTTGCGGCGGTCGTACTCCCAGCGCGCCGCGTGCTCGATCCACGCCTGCAGCGCAGGGACGATCCGCGGCATCTGGTCGATGGTGCCGATGATCGCCTGCAGCGATCGCGTGTCCATTGCGGCGAGCAACGTAACGAAGTCGACGAAATCGGTCACGGCGGCGCTCCCGAGGTGCGAGGTGCGCCAAGTGTGCCAGATTCCCGGCGCCGATTCCCCTGTCGTTCCTCGCAGTGTCAACCGGCCCGTTTAGTGCGCGGGCAACCGCCCGCTCGGCGCATGCGGCTATCGCCAGCGTCAGCGCGGCGAGGCGGAGTCGGGCGGCAGGAAGCCGGCGAGGTCGCGCTGGATCAGCCGCTGCGTGGCGAGCGCGTCCTTGTCCACCGCGGGTCGCGGCGGTGCCGGGTGCGCCGGCTTTGCCGCCGCTTCGCGCGTGGGGCGCCGAACCGCGTCGCTCCGCGCTGCACGCGTCGCCGTTTTGCCGGCCGACGCGGAAGCCGCCGTCGACGCGGCATCGGCCGACGTCGCCTGGTGCGCCGCCGACGATGACGACCCTTTCGCCCCGGAAGCAGGCGTCGGGTCTTGCAGCGTCTTCGTAGCGAGCGGCGCCGGCGTATCCATCGCGGGTTGCGCAGTCGCCGGATTCTTCCCCGCCGCGGAGTCGTCCGCAGCCGAGCGCGGGGCGGGACCGGACGTTGCCGCACGAGTCGTCCCGGAATCGTTCGACGAAGGCGTGCCCGACGGCGGCGATGGCGCGCTCTTGCGCTCGTGCCCGATATCGGCGGCAAGCTTCGTGACGATCGCGCTCGACGATGCGACGACGCCCTGCCCGGCCGCGCGCGCCCATGCACCGGCGCGAATCAGCCAGCCCGAGTCGTAGGCAACGTAGCCGCCGGCCGCGACCGCGCACAGGAGTACCGCTGCGACAGCCGCTGCCGCAGCGCGTGCCCGCTGGCGCGCGTGCGACTCGAGGCGCGCCTCCCATTGCCGCCGCGGATCCACCCAGTCGGCGTCATCGTCGGGCTCCTCCGGGGCAGCCGCGGCGAATGGCATGAGCGGTGGCGGTGGCGCGTCACCGAGGCGCTCGGCGACGCGCTCGGTGCAGGCCTCCATCCGATCGGACAACGCGACGGGCGTGTGCTCGAGGGGACCGAATGCAGGCCCGACGCGTGCAGACCTCGCCGCCGGTGCCGCTGGCGGCCGCGCCGCGGGCGACGTCACAGCGGCGCTGGTGCCGGTTTCGGCAACGGCGAGCGCGTCCTGCCTGGGCGCGAAGAGCGTTCCGCATTGATAGCAGCGGTCGACCGCGACGTGATTGAACGCGTCACAGTGCTTGCAGGGCTTGAGATCGAGGGGTTCGCCGCAGTGGTTGCAGAACTTCGAGCCTGCGGGAGTGGCGCGCGCGCAGAAGTGACAGGTCGAACTGGACGACATCGGGTAACGCGCAGGTGCGTGGGTTGCAGTGCGCTTAGAGAATACCCCTAAACCGGGGTTCCCTGTGCATTACAACTGCGCAACCGGGCGGCGGCGGTCCGAGCTGGAGCCTCCGCTACGGGCCACTAGAGTCCGAGCGCGAACGTGACGAGCCCGCGAAGCTCGGCGCGCAACGCCTCGCGCACTTCCGCATACGCGGGCTCGACGACCACGTTCGCGAGCTCGAACGGATCGCGGTCGAGGTCGTAGAGCTCGTCGAGCTCGCCGCTCGCCCCGCGATTCACCCAGTGGATGTACTTGCAGCGGTCGGTGCGGATCGCCTTGTACGTCATCCCGACGAGCCACGGATAGGCGTTCTCCGCCCAGTACTCGACCAGGAACGACGTGCGCCAGTCGGCTGCGCGCCGACCGAGCAGCGGGACCAGCGAGCGGCCTTGGATCTGGGCGCCGGGCGTGCCGCCGGCGAGCTCGATCAACGTCGGTGCCAGGTCCTGGCAGATCACAAGGCGGTCGACTCGCGCACCGGCTGCGATCGCTTTCGGATAGCGGGCGACGAGCGGGCAGCGAATGCCCTCCTCGTACGCGAAACGCCGCTCCGGACCAAGCCCGTGCTCGCCGAAAAAGTAGCCGTTGTCGCCGAGAAACACGATCAGCGTGTCGTTGAGCTGACCCGTCGTCGCGAGCGCGTCGAACAGCATGCCCACACCCTCGTCGACCGCGGCCATCATGCAGGCGCGAAGCCTGATCTCCTCCTGCTCGCCGGCGTGTATCGCGTCGAGCATCGCGCGTGCGGCCGCCGATTCCTTGAGCGTGAAGGCTTCGCGCCAGGCCGGCTTGCTGCGCACGACCTCGTCCGGCGCGAGCATGTTCGGCTTCTTCGGGAAGACGCAGTCGCGATAAAGATCCTGGTGCCGCGCTGCCGGCCGGTAGCCGTCCATCCGAAACGTGCCGTCGGCGGCCTGTTCGGCATCGGGGTGCACGGCCTTGTGCGCGAAGAACAGCGACCATGGGCGCTCGTGCGGCTTCTTGACGAAATCGACCGCCATCCTGTTCATGATGTCGGTGACGTAGCCGTGATGCTGGACGTACGTGCCATTCTCGTTGAGCTTCGGATCGTTCAGACGGCCGTGCCCGTCGTAGGCGACCCAGTAGTCGTAACCCGGACGCGGCTTGCCGTCGTTGCCCATGTGCCACTTGCCGATGTGCGCCGTCTCGTAGCCGAGCCTCTGCAACGCAAGGTGATAGTTCGGCAGCCGATGGCTCGCGGCGTCGCGCGCGACGTTGTCGATGATGCCGTGGCGGCTCGCGTACTGGCCGGTGAGAATCGACGCGCGATTGGGCGAGCAGATCGGCGTCGTATGAAACGCGCGCTCGAAGAGGACGCCCTCGTTCGCGATGCGATCGATGTGCGGCGTCCTCATGTACGGATGCCCGCCGGCGCCGAATTCGTCGAAGCGGAGGTCGTCGATCAGGATGACGAGGAAGTTCGGTTGCCGGGCCATGCGTATTGCGCTCTACGTGAAGTGAATGACGGGGGATGACGGTCCCGCGCGGGAAGCGTCCGCGCGGCAGCCGTCGTGCGTCAGTCAGTTGCCGGACAGATCGTACGCGATCGGAAAGAACAGGTCCTTCCAGCCGGAAGGCGCGTTGTTCAGAAGGCCGATCGTATGCATCTCGTTCGCCCACACCATCAACTTCTGCGGCGCGAGCGAATAGACGACCTCGGGGTCGGTCAGGATCTGCATGACCTCCTGCTGCGACAGCGGATTCGACTTGTCGAGCCGCCGATAGATCTCGGCGGCGCGCGCCGGGTCCTTGCGGATGATGTCGGTCGCCTCGCTGAATGCATCGAACGCCGCGCGCACCACTTTCGGGTTCGCGTCGTAGAACTTCTGCGACAGCCAGACGCCGGTCACCGTCGACGGTCCGCCCATCAGATCGTAGGAGCTCACGACCGTGTGGATGCCGCTCTTCTGCAATTCGATGTTCTGGTAGGGAATCGTCGCGAAGTGCCCGGTGATCTCCGATTTGCCCGATGTGAGTGCAATCACCGCGTCCGGATGCTTCATCGGGATCTCGAGGCTTTCGAAGAAGTTGCGCTTCGCAGCACCCAGGCATTTTTCCGCAAGCATGTCGAGCAGGATCGCGTGCGTCGATGTCTTGACGCCGGGAACTGCGATGCGATCCTTGCCGCTGAAACCGCACGCCGTCTTCCATTTCGGATTGTTCGTGTTGAGCCGCATCGGCTGCATGTTGAGCGCGACGAGCATGCGCACGCCGAGGTTGCCCTTCGTGCGGTCCCAAAGATTCAAAAAGGGCGGCGGGCCGGCGCTCACCATGTCCAGGCTTCCCGACAGGATCGCGTCGTTCAGCACCGACGGGCTGCCGATCGCCTTGTACGTGACCTCGAGGTCGGTGAGACCCTGGGCCTTCGCGTGCTTCTGCACGAGGCCGAGATCGTTCATCACGTAGAACTGCAGATAGCCGAGGCCCAACTGATGGCCGAGCCGCAGCTCATTCGTTTCGGCCGAAACGGTCCCCGACGCGAATGCCGCGGCAATGACGACACCGAGCGCCGCGCGCCTGACTGCGTTGAACATCATCGCTCCTCCATCGTGATTGCGGCACGTTGCGGCGTCGACGCCGACACCGCGGCGTCGCTATTCGAAAACCGGTTGCACACCGGGCGGCGGCGAAAAGCCCAGGTCACCGCGCGCGATGACGGCGTCGCGGCCGCCGTTGCGTTCAAGGAGCTCGCGCTGCCGCCCCTTGGCGCGCCGATCGACCTCGTCGGGGTCGCAGATCCGGTACAACAATGCGCGGCACTCGTCGAGGACCGACCCGTACGCGGGATCGGGCGCGAGATCGGTCAGTTCCTCCGGGTCGCGGGCAAGATCGAAGAGCTGTGGCGCATAGCTAACGTAGTGCACGTACTTGTAGCGGCCGTTGCGGATCATGAACGCGCCGGTCGTCGAGCCCATCCCGTGGTATTCGGACAGCACCGTGCGCGGCGGTTCGCCGCCGTTCGCAAGGCCGAAGAGCGAATAGCCCGGATGGCCGTCGTCGTCCGGCACCTGGGCGCCGACGCACTCCATGATGAACGGATAAACGTCGACGTGACTCGCCGGCGTCGAGATGACCCGGGCCGCGGGAATGTCGGCGCCCGACATGATCAGCGGCACCGCCGCCGTCTCCTCGTACATCGTCGATTTGCCCCACAAACCGCGATTGCCGAGGTTGTCGCCGTGGTCGCTCGTGTAGAGCACGCGCGTCGAATCGGCGAGGCCTGCCTCGTCGAGCGCGCGCAGCACCTGTCCGACGTTGTCGTCGAGGAACGAGCACAGGCCGTAATAGCCGGCGATCGCCTTGCGCAGCTTTTCCTCGTCGAAATACTTGTCGTAGACGAAGCTCTGCGCGTAGTCGCGCAGGAACGGATGCACCGGCCGCTCGGCGCGGTCGTACTGCTTCGGCGGAACGATCCGATCGAGCGGGTACTGGTAGTAGAACTCGGGCGGCGCGGTGAGCGGAAAGTGCGGGCAGACGAACGACACGAACATCACCCACGGCTTGTCCGTGTGCTTCGCCGCCTCCTCCCGCAGCCAGATCTGGGCGCGCGCCGCGATCTCGCGATCGTAGAACGTGTACGCCGATTCGCCGGGTCCCGCCCATTTCGCGATCTTCCACGACGCGCCGCGCTCGGGCAGGTCCTCGCGCACGAGTCCCATCAGGTCACCCTTGCCGTCGATCACGTGCATCGGGATGATTTCCTCGCTGAAGCCGTAGTCGTCGCCGCCGCGAAAATGCAGCTTGCCGATCGACACGACGTGGTGGCCGCGCCGCCGCAACCGGTGGTGCCAGCTTTGAGTCGAGCCGTCGTACGCGTCGGCGTTGTCCCAGAAGCCGATCTGGTGCACGTACTTGCCGACGGCGAACGCCGCGCGCGCGGGAACGCAGACCGGGGAGGTCGTATAGGCCGCGCTGAAGCGCGTGCCGCGCGCGGCGAGCGCATCGATGTTCGGCGTGCGGACCATCGGATGTCCATGACAGCCGAGGATCTTCGGGCTGTGCTCGTCGGACATCAGGATCAGCAGGTTCTTCGGCTCCATGCGTCGTTCGATCGCGTGCTTAAGTCTTAGATTACTATATAGTACATGCAGCCAACAAGACGACGATCCGTGCAGCGCGCGGGCGAGGCGCGCAGTTCGGTCCGCGCCGCGAAAGCGCCACGCGCCGCTGCGCTGGGGAAACGCCGTGCGCCGCATGCTCCGATCGACAGCTTCTTCGACAGGTTCGGTCGGCTGTCGATCCGGGGGCTGCCCAAGTACGCGCGACTGCGCGAAGCGATCGTCGCCGCGATCGAAACCGGCTACTGGCGAACCGGCGACCGGTTGCCGACCGAGACCGAATGGGTGCGTTGCACGCCGTTCAGCCTCGGCACCGTGCAGCGCGCGCTGCGCTCGCTCGTCGAGGAAGGCATCGTCACGCGCGCGCAGGGAAGCGGCACGTTCGTCGCGTCGAATCGCCAGCAGATGGAAGCGCCCTGGCACTGCCGCTTCGTCGCGGCGGACGGAACCGGCTACCTGCCCGTCTATCCGAAGCTCGTCTCGCGCAGGCACACCAACGCGCGCGGGCCTTGGTCGATGTACGTCGGACAGGACGGCGAAGGCGTGATCCGGATCGATCGAAAGCTCGGCATCGGCGACGAGTTCTTCGTCTACAGCCGGCTCTACATGAGCGCCGCGCGATTCTCGGCGCTCCTCGTGAAGCCGGTTGCCGAAATCGAGGCGGCGAACGTGAAGGCGCTGATCGGCCGCGATTTCCATCTGCCTATCACGCAGATCGGCCAACGGCTCACGCTCGCGCGGTTTCCGTCCGAGGTCTGCCGCGTCGTTCGCGTGCCGGCGGGTACGCTCGGCATGGTGATGGAGTGCGTCGCGACGGCACGCGCCGGCTTCAACGTCTACTACCAGGAACTCTATATTCCTCCGAACGACCGGCGTCTGATCGTCTCCGATTCGGATGCGGCGTGGGGCCTCGACGACGCCGCGCGCACGGCGCGCTGATGGCATCGCGCAGGCGCGCTCCTGGCAAGCAGAAGCTTACGGATGGCACCGAGCGCTGGCAGATCCGGGCCGGTTTATCGCCTGCTTCCTACGCGGGATACCGCGTGTGTCTGATGGCGAGGACCGGCAGCCGAGGGCATCGTCCTCATGTCGAGCGCGTTAAACCGCTTCACATCATTGGGCTCGAGCCCGTTGAAGTGCTTGCGCCACGAGTAGACGGTCTGCTCGCTGAGCATGGGCTCCTCTGCGCGAGAAGAGCCCATCTTTCCAGAAAATATCGTTCCAAGAAGCCAGGCAGGTCAGAGGGTCTTGCGCTAACCCCCCGATCGCACGAGACACTGTCGCTGCCGGGGGAAAGAAGCGTGTTGAAGACGGGAAGTGGCGCGTTGCGTCCCTGTATCTGCGTTCTTCCGCGCGGTGAACGACGTGTCGATCACCCGGCAGGACCTTGTGAAACTTGCTGCAATAAACGAGCGCAGACTGAAGTCTGCGGCCGATAACCGTGTCTCGATCGCTGCTGGCGAGACGTTTACGCCGAACTAGGCAATTTCCTTTTCGCCAGGCAATGAGGGTTGTGAAGTGTCTGGAGCAATGGCGGGAGGCGCCTCCTTTTTCTTCCGTTTCTCTTGCTTTCGCTGCTGTTTCGTAAGTTCTCGCTGCCGCTTCGCCGAAGCATAGTTTGGTTTAGGCACTAGTTATCCCTCGTTAAGAACGTGGAAGCAAACCCCTCGAAGGGTCGCTGAACCATACACCTGCGGTGGAAACCGCAGTTCCGACCCGTCGATATATATTTCGCAGCGAGCCCGCACGCAGTGAATTGTCGGCGCATACTCGAACGGCTCTCCATGTTGACCGAGCCGGCTGCGAATCTCCGCATGCTGAAGAGATGAAAGATGGCATGCAAACGACATCCGGCGGTTCGCCGTGCGAACCTGTAATACGCCCTGTAGGTGAAGAACGAGAATTGGCTAACGAGACGCAGAAAGATTTGCGGCGCTCCATGGCCACCGTCGCAGACGTGGTATCGATCACGCGCCAGGCATGGTGTCCTGACCCGGTGTACGCGCCTGCCGTTGTCCGCGATCGCTTTCTCGCATCGCTCGATGCTCGGGATTGGGATACTTCCACCGAAATGGCGTTGAACTTGACGGAATGCGGCAATCCGCTCCCCGGCATGACGTGTAGTGAATTCGGCCTCCCTATTGGGAGCACGTACGGTGCTGCTGCCAGATGCGTGCTGGCCACTGATGCGCTCGAACGTTCAAAACGGTGCTGAGTGGAACGGCGACCTGCTTTCACTTCCGGTGGCGTAGTTGTCATCACTGATGATGGTACGTCATGCCGCGTTCCCGCTGGAGGGTGTTGGATTGAACGTCGCGCCTCGACCCAAACCAATCGAATCGTCGGTTGGACCGAGAAGGGAACCGAGTACCACGGCGAGGTATCCCATGACGCCTTATGCTCTTACTTGAGCGGTTGCAGGCTGCAGTATTCGTCCCCATAAGTGTACTTCCGTCCGGCGGCGCAAGACGTTCCCCCGAGTGGTCGCCGGTGGGCCTTCAACCTCTTATCGGCCTCAAGGGCGCGCGCGATGTTCGAAGTGTTCGCTTGCTTGACCAAATATGGTCAACGGCTGGACCTGGAGATCGCTAAGGAAACGGGCATCCCGTTGGAAGAAGTCCGCAAGCAGCTTCTCGCCCTTATTGCTACGGGTGCGGTCATTTCCTGCAGCCTCACACGCTTTCACAACGGCAAGCGCATTGATGCTTGGCAGTGCCGCGTTTCCGGGTACGTGCCTCCGCCTGCTCCAGGTCGTAAGGCGACAGCAAGATCATAGCCGCGGCCGGCGGACCATAGTACGACCGTAACACCATGGGAGCGCGTCATTGCCTCCACGCCCGGGAAAAATGAAACGGCCCGAATCGGCACCGGATTACGTCGCAGTGGGTAATCGAACGGCCAAGCGGCACGTGGCCGGCATCCGCCCCTGGTCCGTGCAAATTTTGGAGGCCCTGCGAGCTCTGGAAGCGTTGAAGAGTGCGCTCACGCGGTCGGCTCCGGCGTAGGTCCGTCTAGGGACATGGTGATCGCAGATGGATCATGGCGCTTAGGATCGTCCTCTGCGCGAAGAATCATGTGTGCTGTCCGATAGACGACGTCGATCGCCATTCACCGGCGACGCCCCCGCGACCTCGCCGATCCGCTCGCTGCACGTTCGTCGCTGCAAGACGCTAATCGCGGGTAACCGTACGGTAACGTACAGACCCACCCTCAACATGGCGATATCGTCGGACGAACCCTATGAACGATGCAGTGACGGCGTATTCCTCGCTGGCAAAGTGATGCCGTCGGCAACGGGCACCGGTGTCAGCATGGTCACGGGTACGGCAAAATGAAAATCTCGATCCGAATGCGCTGACTGCGCCATGAACCGTGCGAAGGCAAAGCCGACAGCCATTCAGTTTTTGTCCCAAATCCTTGGACGCTCAGCGTTCATTACGTGGCGATCCCCGTGGCGCCCGATTTGTGCAAAGCGCACCCACGATGCGCCGCGCCAAAAGGGTGAATTATGGCGGATTGCAACGCTCTCGAGCCGCGCCCGATGATATTGGGAATCGCGCAAGGCGGAGCGGGGACGCGATGAAATCGATCCTGGATCCGTCGTTTCGATATACGCCGAGCTTCGAAACGGACTTGAGGAAGTCGTTCGCGAGGATCCGGCGAAAAAATCGGCAAGACTCGGCTGTCGTGAAGGTCACGGGCAACGTCGCCTCAATCGTCAGGTGCCGATCGCCAGAACCTGTTGGAAGTCGCCAAATCGGCGCTGTGCCGCCCTCGCGGATCCCTCGCAAATGAGCAGCACCGCGGCCGAGAGCGACCCGCTGACTGTCGACGTGCCGCGCGAATTCCACCGGCGCACGGCGGCGATAATCGAGGCCGTCCAGACTGGTATATGGCAGGCGGGAGTGCATGATCTCCTCGGTTATGCCACGGACTATGCGTTCGGCGACAAAAGAGGTCTGCAAACGCTGGTCTTGAAGACGAGGTATCGGTCTGCCTACGTGCGCCTGCAATGGGAGACGATCATGCGGGATACGCCTGCCGAGCGGCGACTCGTGGATAGCGCGGTCGAGAATGCCATCCGCGAGCTGACGTAGGACGATGTCACGCGTTGGACATGGCCGCCGCACGGTCGATCGTCCGACGGAGATTGCTGCTTGATCTCGCGGAGACGTCCTCGGCGTTTCACGGGTACGTGGCGACGTACAGACGGCTTCACCTCGTGACCAGGAGTGACGGCGAATGAGAATTTTCGTCCGAGAAGCCACCCGACTGCTTTGCGCTCGTGGCGCGTAGACGCCGTCGTTTAGCCATTCGGCGACCAAGGAGAACATCGACGGCTGCGACGCCAATTGCTTCTCCAGGCAATCGCTTGCTCAATGCACTGCCGCGCATGGATCGGCGCCGAGTGCTCGCTGACGCCGATAAGGTCGAGCTGGCGTTCGCCGACGTACTCAACAACCCCCGAGGGGCGCTGAGGCACGTCTATTTCCCGCTCAGCTGCTTTATCTCACTGATCATGCCGATCGACGATACGTCTCTCGAGATCGGCCTTGTCGGAAGCGAAGGAATGTTCGGGACTTCGCTCGCGCTCGGCGTTCATGTGTCGCCCGTGCGCGCCGTTGTCCAAGGCGCCGGATCTGCAGTGCGAATGGGCGCCGCATCGTTTTGCCGCGAACTCGGACGCAGCCCGGCGCTGCAACGGGAGGTCAACCGCTATGTGTTCGTACGTGTGGGCCAATTGGCGCAGATGGCGGGCTGTACCCGCTTCCACCTGATCGAAGCGCGGCTGGCCCGGTGGCTGCTCATGACGCAGGATCGGGCGGGTTCTGACAGCTTCCCTATTACGCACGAATTCCTCGCCGCGATCCTCGGCGTCCGCCGCGTCAGCGTCACCAAGGCGGCCAGTTCACTACAGGGGCGTAACCTTATCCGTTACAGCCGGGGCGAGCTGACCATTCTCGACCGCCGGGGCCTCAAGGCAGCTTCGTGCGGTTGTTACAACGAGGACCGTAGGTCGTACAAGCGGATCCTCGGTTAGCCGTTCCTCGAGCCTCCTCGCTGTTGACCAGAGCTTTTCTCGAGAGCGACCTCGGGAGGCGCGCCAGGAATCGAATGTGTGCGACAGCGCACATACGTCACCGGCGACGTCACGTATGAGTGGAATGGAACGATGAGTTATCACCTCATTCACGGCCGAGGACAAGGTCTGCACCATTGGCGGTCGGTAGCTGGGATTGCGTCGGCCGATCTCATCCGATCATTGAAGGGGCACGCGTCATGAACATTCCAGTCGAAACGAAGCCCGCCCTCTGGGGCGCGGTTGGTGGAGCGATCGCTTCAGCTGTCATAGGTTTCTCGTGGGGTGGATGGGTTACCGGCGGCACGGCGGAAGCGGACGCGACGCAACGCGCCAATGCTGCCGTCATCGCGGCTCTCGCGCCGGTCTGCGTCGAACGGTTCCAGCGCGCCGCGGACGCCGCGGGCAATCTGGCCGCGCTCAAGAAGGTTGATTCATGGTCGCAGGGCGACTTCATCGAAAAGGGTGGCTGGGCGACGGTGTCGGGATCAAAGGCACCAGATCAACTGTCAGCGGTGGCCAAAGCTTGCGCTTCACTGCTCGCCCCTGCATAGCCGGGCGTTGACCGGTTGAACGAGCGTCTGCATTGCGCGTACAGCGCATCGAGGCCACGAAGGAACGCAGCAGGCCGGCCTCTCGCCCTCGGCAAAACGACTATGGCGTGGCCGCGCCTTTCGGCGAGAATGTGACCAGTTCTGCCCGGTCGGTGCGCTGGCGCACGAAGTGACTCGTGCGAAGCGCGTGCTGGAAGCAACAAGGCTCACTTGGCCACGTAGGGCAGCAGGCGATCGAATTCCTTCTTGACGACCTGATAGCACTCACAGGACCGTGCCTCGAGAGCCGGACGATCGAGCACGATGATCCGGCCGCGGCGGTAACTGATCAAACCGGCGTGCTGGAGCTTCCCGGCAGCCTCCGTAACCCCTTCGCGCCGCACGCCCAGCATGTTGGCGATGAGCTCCTGCGTCATCGACAGTTCGTTGGTCGACAATCGGTCCAGGCTTAGCAATAGCCATCGGCACAATTGCTGATCCACGGAGTGATGCCGATTGCACACGGCCGTCTGTGCCATCTGCGTGATCAGCGCCTGCGTGTAGCGCAGCAGCAGGTGCATCATCGGACCGAATCGCGCGAATTCCTGCTTCAGCAACTGGGCCTTGAGCCGGACGCCGTAGCCGGCGCTTTGCACGACGGCGTGGCTCGGCGTGCTCTCGCCGCCCATGAACAGCGATATGCCCAGCATGCCTTCGTTACCCACGACGGCGATTTCCGCGGACGCGCCATCCTCCATGACGTAGAGTAGAGAAACGATCGAGGTGGTCGGAAAATAAACATGCCGCAAACGAGCACCGGGTTCGTAGAGCACCTCACCCAGCGCCATGGGTACCAGTTCGAAGTGTGTCTGGAGGCGCGTGTAGTCGCTTATGGGCAAAGCGTCGATCAGATGATTCTGATGGGGGCTGGGGCGGCGAATCGGCGCGGGGCGCGCCCCGTCCTTGACGTGTAAGAACGCCACTTTGGGTGCGCCCCCGCGTCCGACGGCTGCCATCGCGATAGTGTAGACCTTCGTCCAATACCGCACATAGGCGATGGGCCGGTGCACTTGGGTGCATGCTGATGCTCACATCACGGCGCCTGTATCGTCCAAGCCTCGGCAGATCGACCGACGGAACGAGACGCCACAAACCGCATGGTCGAACACGCCGCAAGGTGGCGAGGTGCAAGATCGAGCCCCTACGTCGCTGCGGACGTGTATGCGCTGCCGCCGCACACGAGTCGTGGTGGCTGGACCTGGTACACCGGATCGGCAGGCTGGATGAATCCGCTCATGGTGCAGTCAGTCCTGCGCCTTGCGCTGGAGGTGGATCGGCTCCGCTTCACGTCCTGTCTGCCCTCCACGTGGAAGGGTTCTCGTTGGCTACCGGTACCGTGCGACGTACTACAACATCGTCGTGCGATGCATCGAAGCGGAAGGCGAGAGCGGGTCGAGCGTGACAGTCGATGGCGTGGCACAGGCGGGCAACGCCTTTCGTCTCGTCGACGACGGCCAGGAGCACCACGACGAGGGTGCGTGCGGCAGTCAGGTACCCGTTCCTTGATTGACCCCGGATTGACCTCGTGTTTCCCCTTGGCGGGCATCGAGATGCCGCCGGGTACGACCGTTCCGATCCGGACAACGCGCGTACGTGCACCGCGCGTCAAACGCGTATGTACGTCGGCGTACCGACCGGCGTTGGCCGGCGTAGCAGACTGAGCGTTGTTGATCGAACCGAGGCAAGTCGGAACTCGCTGGACCACGATATCCGTTGCGCCTGGCACATCCTCGAGGTGTGGCAGCGGCTCAAAGGGCGTCAACGAGAACAACGAAAGGCCCGGCGCCTCACGATTGCGCGAATGAAGGCGGCACGGCGGCAATACCTTTGCCGTTGGATTCGGTGCCGGCGCAAGGTCGCGATTTACTCATTGCAGGCGAGAAACACCGGATGGGTCCGCGATTGCTCTTGCACCGATCTCGTCGCTGACTGTAAAGCATAGTCGCGAAGCTACCCAGGATTCTCTCCACATGGTTCGTTCTTGGCGACAAATCGTAGGGGAAGTCAATGCGGCCCCGAGCTTGCAGGACATGCTGGCTCTAATCGTTCTCCGAGTCGAAGACTCTCTCCCGGTGGATGCCTGCGCGGTATATCTGGCGGATCCGGAGAGCGAACAATACGTCTTGATGGCGGCGGAAGGGTTGGACGCGTCACTGTCAGGGGCGGTTCGGGTAAGCGACACAGGACTGGTCGGCCTGACGGCGGAGCGTCGCGAACTTGTTGTTGAGGAGAACGCGCCTGCGCATCCGACTTTTCGATCATCGCCGGAACCTGGACAAGAAGCACACGGCAGCTTTCTCGGCATGCCTCTGATCCACTATCGGAAGGTACTCGGGGTATTAGTGGCTTGGAAGAGTCGACATGGCCACTTCGACAAGGAGGAGGTCATTTTTTTCGTGACCATCGCGCCGCACTTGGCTAAGGCGATCCATGACGCTTCCGTAAGGAACGAAGTGGGCACAATGCTGAGCGGAGAAGTGAAGGAGGAAGCCTTCGTCCAAGGAAGTCAGGCAGCACCTGGTGTGGCAATCGGCATCGCTGCGGTGCTCGATCCGATGGTCAAGCTGGAGTCGATTCCCGATCGGCGAACGGGCGACATCGAAGCCGAGGAGCGCGTGTTTCGGGACGCGGTCGCCCTCCTTCGACAAGAATTCGGCGCTACGAGCGAACGGCTCGCCCCTTCTCTGACCAAGGATCTGCGCCCCTTGTTCGACGTCTATATGATGTTGCTCGACGATGACCGATTGGTCTCGGACACCGTTGAAAGGATCCGCGCTGGAAGCTGGGCGCTCGGTGCGTGGCGCGACGCGGTTACCGCGCACGCCCGGGTATTCGAACAAATGGAAGACCCGTATTTGCGTGCGCGTGCCGAGGACATCTATGAGATCGGTCAGCGGCTGCTTGCACATCTGGGCTCGGACGTGCGCGCGTCGAGACAGTTTCCGGACCGTTGCATCCTGGTAGGCGACACGCTGGGCGTAACCGAGATCGCCTCGGTGCCCGGCAACCAAATCGCCGGGATCGTATGCGCACGCGGTTCGGTCTTGTCGCACACCGCCGTATTGGCACGCGCCTTGGGCATCCCTGCGGTCGTAAGCGCAACCTCGCTGCCCGCTGGGCGTTTGGAGGGTTGCGCGATGATCGTCGACGGCAATACAGGGCGCATCTACATCGAGCCGTCTGCCAGTGTGTGCGAAGCGTTTCAACGGCGCGTCGACCAAGACAGGGCGCTTAGCGACCGGCTGAGCGCAATGCGTGACTTGCCGGCCGAAACGCCCGACGGCGTCCGGCTGCCACTGCGGGCGAATATCGGACTGCTCTCTGATATTCCAACTGCACTGCGCAATGGGGCCGAAGGGGTCGGACTCTATCGCACCGAATATCCGTTCTTACTGCGCGACACTTTCCCGGTAGAGAGCGAGCAGTTTGAAATCTATCGCGAACTGCTGGAATCCTTCGCACCGCAACCGGTGACTCTGCGTACCTTGGACGTGGGTGGCGACAAGCTCCTGCCTTATTTTCCGGTCGAGGAAGACAACCCATTCCTGGGCTGTCGCGGGATACGCTTCTCGCTCGATCATCCGGAGATCTTCTTGATTCAACTGCGAGCCATGCTGCGGGCGGGTGCCGCCTGTAATAACTTGCAAATACTGTTGCCAATGATTGGCACCGTGGGCGAAGTTGACGAAACCCTGGCGCTTTTGGCACACGCGCAGCGCGAACTGTCGGAAGCGGGCGAGCCGACACCGACGCCGCGGGTAGGAGTCATGATCGAAGTCCCCGCCGCCGTCTATCTCACAAGTGCTTTAGCCGAGCGGGTGGATTTTTTCTCTGTAGGGACCAACGACCTGGCGCAGTACATTCTGGCCGTCGACCGAAGCAACGCGCGAGTCACGACGCCCTATGACGACATGCATCCCGCTGTCATCTTTGCCGTCGAGCACGTCGTCAGAATGGCACACTTGAAGGGCAAGACGGTCAGCGTCTGTGGCGAAATGGCGGGGAATCCCGCGGGTGCTCTGTTGTTCCTGGGAATGGGCGTAGATTCGCTGAGCATGAGTCCCTCGAACCTTCCGCGAGTGAGATTGATGATACGTCGCTTCACGCAGCAGCGTGCGCGGGCGATCGTCGAAACGGCGCGCGTTATGGATGACGGATTTGCCATCCACCGCATGCTCGAAGGCACGCTCGAAGAGGCCGGCGTTTAATCGGACGTTGTATTCGACGGCCGCCGAGACAATTTGAACGAGTTCAAATTGTCGTCGTGGGCCACAGTCGAGCTGACGCTTGCGTCACCGTTCGGTGAAAGACGACGGGAGCGCTGTCCCGGTAAGCCCGGGCGCTTGCGCTATTTGATTTCGACGATGACCGAACCCTCGGTGGCGGTGGGCGGACTCGACTTGACGTTCGAAGCATTCTTCGTTATCCATCCACGCGCCACTTTCAAGCTCTCGTCGGTGCCTGCTTTGTCCTTGCAAACAGTCACGGACACACCGCCATCGCCACACCGAGTCAGCGTGCGCTGACGAGGGCGGATCATGTTACGGAGGTTGGCCTCGACGTCCGTCTTCTCCCTTTCGAGCACGCCAAATAGTTGCTTCGCACCGCTACCAGATAAGTTCTTACATTGTCGAACCCAGGCCGTTTCGGTGTGGTCGTGCGACACTTGCGAATCGAGCAACACGCACACATCGTCGCTCGATAAAGGTCGGTTCCGGCGAGCGGCGCCAAAAGCATCGAGCACGCTATGACGACGCATCATCCGGGCTTTAAGGATTGATCTCGTCGGTTCGATCTCGCAATGCATCGCGAAATCGCGGGAAGCGGCGCGCATATTTTTGCGGTCGACGGCGTCCATACCGCCTATGCTAAAACGTTACAGTACCGCAATTACTTCGATGATCAAGGGGGGCGTTCAATCGAAACCCGACCCTAGCCGGCTCGAAAAGCTGATACGTGCCATCCCCGCGCTCGCCTTGGCGTGGTACATCGCTGCGTCTGCACATCGGACGAGTGTTTCGACATTGTCGCTATCGTCTGGAAAAATACTGACGCCGATGCTAACCGCGGCACGAAGCGCGTCCTCTCCGATCGCGTATGGCTGCATCAGCGCCGAGTAGATGCGTTCGGCATGCAGCGCTGCGCTGTGAGCGTGTTCGACCTCCGAGAGGACAACCAAGAATTCATCACCGCCGTAACGACAGACGGTATCCGAGTCGCGTACTGAGCTGATCAGCCGCGCGCCGATTGCCTGAAGCACTTTGTCGCCCACTTCATGCCCGTACGAGTCATTAATGCTCTTGAAGTAGTCGATATCGATGAACAGGACGCCCACCTTACGGTCGTAGCGCTTGGCCATCGCTATCGAATGTTTGAGGTGATCCATGGACGTCATGCGATTCGGCAAGCCAGTCACGATGTCGTGACGGGCCAGGTACAAAAGCTTCAGCTCTTCCGCGCGTGCCTTGCTTACGTCTCGAAAAACCATCACGGCGCCGGTAATTTGTCCGTCCTGGTCATGAATCGGCGCGATGGAATCCTCGATCGCCGATTCAAACCCATCGCTTCGAATTAGCACGGCGTGGCGCGGAAGCCCAACGATCATGTTCCGCTCAACAACGAACTGCATGGGGTTCGGGGCCGATTCGCGCGTGTCCCCGTCGATCAGCTTGAACACGTCCGTAAGCAGACGGCCGCATGCCTTTTCGCGCGACCAGCCCATCATTTTCTCGGCCGCAGGATTCACGTAAGTCACGTAGCCGGCTTTGTCCGTACTGATGACCGCGTCGCCAATGGAATTGAGTATCACTTGAGCCCGTTCTCGCTCAATGAACAAAGCATCGTCAGCCGCAGCCCGATCAAGTATGTGTCGCAGAACCAGACCAAAGGTGTTCGGATCGATGTGTTTCTTGAGCACGCAATCTTTTGCCCCGCGTTGCACCGCTTCTCGCGCGAGCTCCTCTTGATCCTGCTCGGTCAGCACCACGAGCGGAACACGCCGGGCGGCGAGAAATACCTCATCGAAGGAATCAATGCCTTGACCATCGGGAACGAACAGGTCGAGCAGGATCGCGTCGATTCCTGTCTCGAACAGGCGAGCGATGCCGGCCGAAAGATTGCGGGCAACGACCGTGCTGAAACCTTCCCCCGGCCGCGCGAGTGACCGGCGAATCACCGAAGTGAGGGTCGCATCATCGCTGATGACCAGCGTTTTGCGGTCGTGAACAATCATGTTCGGGCGCGTCTGGGGGCCGGCAGCGGCCCGCTAGCGAGCAGCATGGTCGCGAATCGGGTACGTTGTATGTGCGCTACCGAACGATGTGCATTGAAACCGGCACCGCCTTCTTTCGGCCCGCTCCGCAGCCCACCTTGTTCACGACATACGCGGCGCGGTTGTGCCGGCTGCCAGCCTTGATCTTGATCTCGTGGCCGCGAGGCTTCCGTACGCCATCATGCGTGTAGCGCGGTCACGGTGGCGATTGCCGTAGCGGGTTTCTGGAAGAACCGCCAACGCCGGGCCCGTCGGCGGATGAACGAAGTCATGAGAAGTCGCCGACGATTGTCGGGCGCACTTGATGTGCCGTCCGTGGGCGGCGCATGCGTTACAACTGTGGTTGCCCCCGTCACGAGCCGCCGTGGACCGCATGCGAACAAACGTGCGCTAGCGTACAGACGCATTCAGAACGCTAAAGTGACACTCCGCCTCGGGTGCTTTTCGAAATGATGGCGGCGAAATTTCGCAGCAGAGTCAAACCGGTGTCCGTTTGCGGGGCGTCTAATAGTTCTGACTTATGAGGCCCTGCATCTGACGACCAGCGCACACATGTCCATTTCGTGATTGGCACACAGGGGCAAAATTCGGCGGGGGAATACGCTGACACATAGAACCTTGATGGGAGGCGTAGCTCCGGGGGGCGTGGGTGGCGGCCGGGATTGTTCCCGGCCGTTTTTTTAACCTGCGGGTGCCCAAAGGGGGATGTTGACGTCGGCCGCCGTAATCTGCGCCGGTCGAATGGCCCTGTATAACGAAGAGGAGAGATTAGATGCGCACCGCTGGCGTTAGACGTTTAGTGACAGAGGTATTGGCGAGTCTCCCGCAGCCCCATACATGCGACGTGATAGACGATCTTTTCTACGGCATCGAGCAACGAACCGATTGGCGAAAGCGATACAACGGCCTGTGCGATGACCTTGGAAAGACGGTGGCAAATAATTGGTTCGGGTTCTGGACGGCCAACCTTGAAGAGCGACGTAGCGTCGAGCAGGTGTCTGCCATGAAAAGCAGCCTGATCGCGACGTATTCGAGGCTTTCGGAGAAGGTCGACGCGCCTCGAAAGAAAGTCAAGGAAGCGGAGGCCCTCGAGCGGATGGCTGCCTACTTTCAGAAGAACAAGGCGCAATTGCCCCCTGCCATTCGTAAGCACCGTGAAACGATTGTTGAATTACTGATGCGCGGTATTTCCGCCGAGGAAGCCTTCGCTACGGTACTGGCTAACGGCGCCTGACTGGCCACGCCCCAGCCGCGCGCCCATCCGCGGCGGAATGCCCCGCCACGGTTCGTTCATTGCTTGATGAAGGGCTCCGGTCGCTTGCGTGTTTCTTCTGCTGCTCGATAACTTCCTCGCC
>Ga0134128_10002703_pt1 | contig 21856 bp, 19 predicted proteins | sample KB31754_FD_96462 | JGI IMG/M metagenome (GOLD analysis project Ga0134128, IMG submission 96462) | Terrestrial soil microbial communities with excess Nitrogen fertilizer from Kellogg Biological Station, Michigan, USA - KB3-175-4 | ecosystem: Environmental > Terrestrial > Soil > Unclassified ... | reverse complement strand
GCGTGGTTCCGGATCAAGCCGACTGCTGATGACGTCCATGAATTGTCCCACTCCTTGCAGGAACTGGGACTGCGAACAGCAATGGCCGCCGAACGTAGTCGGTGAGATCCAAATCGCCGAGCATCAGTCCTACCGCTGGGAGCCGCAGACTTTTCTCCCGAGCTTCTTCGCGTTATCGGCGAGATGTCGAAGATGAACAGCTGGGGAACACGACGACGCCGCATAGTCTCGATCAGCTGATCGTTGCGCTTGAACGGGGCGGCGTTCCTGTGGCGGGCAAAAGTCGGGCCGGAAGGCGCATTGTCGGTTTTCGAAGGCAGGGCCGAAAGCGCGGCGGCGCGGCCGTCAGCTAAATTGCGCGAGCCTCGTCGTTACCATCTTTCTGTCCACGGCCGGAGCACTACTTCGAATGCCCATGTGGACCGGTGCTGGCGATGCAGATGCAGATAGGTTTCCGCAACGTGATCCGGATCCGCCATGTTGTCATCAACACCCGTTCCCGCCCGTCGGTGCCCGCGCGTGCCGTCCTCCTGGGCCCAGCCAATGGCGGCGTAAATCGGCACATTGGCCACGTGGATCCCACGCGGCATAAGTTCGCGAGCCATGCTCTGCGCGAGGCCGGTCTTGGCATGACACGCCATCGCGAAGGCACCACTGGATGGAAAGCCTTTCAGGCCCGCGCTGGCGTTCGTGAAAATGATCGTTCCTTTTGCACCGTTGGCCTTGGGCTCATTCTCCAGCATGAGCCGCGCCGCCTGCTGCCCCACCAAAAACGCGCTGAACGCCGCGTTCAGAAGTGTCTGCAGCACCATGTCCGAGTCGGCTTCGGTAATCTTCTTGCCAAAAATTCCGGGAACCCGGCCATCGATGTTGTGCACTACCAGCGTGGGCACACGCAGGTCGCGAGCAACGTCCTGAAACAGTAACTCGACTGCGGAGGGATCGCTTGCGTCGCAGACGTATCGACGCACGCCGTGCGTCTTCTCGAGCGTCAGAAGTGCCGCCTTATCCGGGTTCCTGGCCGCGACCGCAACACGCATCCCGCTGTCCCTGAACAGTCTCGCGCAACTCGCGCTAATTCCAGGGCCTCCGCCCACGATGAGTGCGATCTCTTGCCCGGAAGGCTGGATCTCAAGCATTTCGGATTGAGCCATACGCCGCGCTCCCATAGGTGTGGTGAGGAGGGAAAATAGATCGTCCGGGCCGGACGGCGCTGCGGCGCGCCAGAACCAATGCCGGCAAGGCGCAACCCGAGCAGAAATGCCTTGGTCGCACTCTAGGTCCCGTTGCAATCGCCCGTGTGCGAATACCGTGCCGATCCCGCCGATGTGCCGGCGACGATTGCTGTGTTCGATTCGGCCATGATGACATCGAAAGAGCCTTTTGATGTCGGTCGCTGTGATTGCATTAGATGACGGACGCCATTATAAGCGTCAAGCCCATCTGCACCCAGGACCCGCGACATGCGTGTTTCGAAACGGCAAGCGGCTGAAAATCGCGAGCGAATCCTCCTGGCAGCCTCACGCCTTCTGCGGGAGCGCGGTATCTCGGGCGCGGGCGTGGACGCACTGACCGAGGCGGCCGGGATGACGCACGGCAGTCTCTACAGCCAGTTCGGCTCCAAGGACCGGTTGGTCGAAGAAGCGTTAGCCCATGCGTTGACCACCAAGGCGCAAAACCCACGGGGCAGGCCGACTCTCAAGAGCTATGTGGCCGGGTATCTTTCGCGGGAGCACCGCGACGCCTCCGGACAAGGCTGTCCCCTGGCCGCGCTGTGTTGCGAGATGCCACGCCAGAGCGAGGGCGTGCGGGAGCGGTTCACGGAGGGCTTGTGGGGGATGATCCGAAAGCTCGGCGACCGAATGGACCCGGGACTGGGACAACAGCAACGCAATCAGGCGGCGATGGCGGTCGCCGCGTCGCTGGTCGGAGCCATCGTTCTCGCCCGGGCCGTGAACGATCCCGATTTGTCCGACGATATTTTGCGCGCGACCAAGCAAAGCGTCGAAGCCTGATTCGCTTACACTCTTTTCAGGATTCGATCAGCATGGATCAACGTTCGGACGCCGATCAGGTCGTCAGTGCGGCGCAAACGATCGCACCATCTAACATCCATGCGGGAACGGTGGCGCGTCCACATCAACGCATCCGCCGCGGCACCGCCACACCCAATCAGACGCTGGCGATAGTGTGCATCGGGATCATGCTCGCCAACCTTGACCTGTTCATCGTCAATGTCGCGCTGCCCGATATCGCCACGGATTTTGGTCACGCGGCGCTCGACCACCTGTCGTGGGTCCTGAACGCCTATGCGATCGCCTACGCCGCGTTGCTGGTGTTCTTCGGCGGGCTGGCCGAGCGTCACCGTCGCGATCGCAGCTTTCTGCTCGGCGTCGCCCTGTTCACGGCGGCGTCGGCGGCTTGTGCCGGCGCGGATAGCGTGATGACGCTTGTGGCGTTTCGGATCGTGCAGGCCGCCGGCGCCGCCCTGATGACACCGACCTCGATCGGGCTCCTGCTGGCCTCATTCCCTCCCGATCGCCGCGCCGGCGCCGTGCGGAACTGGGTCGCGATCGGCGGTCTCGCCGCCGCAGCCGCACCGCTCATCGGCGGTGTGCTGGTAACGATAAGCTGGCGCTGGATATTCATCGTCAATGTTCCAGTCGGACTGGCCGCCATCGTGATCGGCTGGTGGAAGCTGCCCTGGGTACCGGGCCACGACGTACCCCGGCCTAACCTGATCGCCGCGCTGCTGGTCACGGCGGGGATCGCCGCCTTGACCTTCGCCATCGTCAAGGTGAACGACTGGGGCTGGACCGCCCCCGGCGTCGCCGGGGTCTTCGCTGTGTCGTTTGTCTGTCTCGCGGCATTCGTCTGGCATTGCCTTCGCGCCCGCGATCCCTTCATCCAACCTGGCCTGTTCCGGGTGCGCGCGTTCACCGGGGCTGCTCTGGTGCTGACGCCGTATTCCATGGCGTTTGGCGCGACGCTGTTTTCAGCCGCTGTCTGGGGGCAGACGGCGTGGGGCTGGACGGCCCTGAAAGCCGGCCTGGTGCTCGCGCCCGGCCCGTTCCTGGTGCCGATCACGTCGCTCTTGTTCGCCGGGAGACTCATCACCCGCTTCGGCGTGGCGCCGGTCGCCGTCGGGGGCATCGCCTCGTTCGTCGGGGGCTTGGTGACCTGGGCGGTTTTCATAGGCGAGGAGCCGAACATCCCTGTCGTCATGGTCGGGATCATGTTGACGGGCATCGGCGTCGGATTGACCTTTCCCACACTGATGGGCGTCGCTGCGTCCTCGCTGCCACCCTCGTCCTTCGCCACCGGATCGGCCGTGATCAACATGATCCGTCAGGCAGCTCTCGCGATTGGCGTCGCGATCTTCGTCGCTGTCGTGGGATCGCCGGCGTCGCTGTCAGAGCAGGTCAGTGCCTACCACCTCGGATGGTGGATCATGGCGGCGATTACTGCGCTGGGGCTGATCCCAATCTTTCTCCTGGTCAGGCCCATCCGGGCGCTGGAGCGGATTTGAGGATGAGGTCGCATTTCACGACACCCTCGCCGGCCGGGTTCGTTCCGAGTGCCCGAGATGGCGCGAGTTGGCAGACATCGTCCCGTTCATTCGACGAATCGCCCACCAGAGCCAGCCAATGAATGCAACAGAACCTCGCAAAGTCGTCGCGATCGTCGGCGCCGGAGACGCCATCGGCGCCGCCGTCGGGCGCCGTTTCGCCAGAGGTGGCTACACTGTCTGCCTGATCCGGCGGTCTTTTGAAAAAGCCGCGGCGCACGTAAATGCCATCGTCGCGGCTGGCGGAGAAGCGCAGGCGTTCAGCATCGACGCCCGCGACGAGAGCGCCGTCGTCGCCCTGTTCGAAACCATCGAGCGCGAGGTCGGCCCGCTCGAGGTCTGCCTGTTCAACGCCGGCGCCAACACCCAGGTGGGCGCGCTGGAAACCACCGGCACGCTGTTCCAGCGAGTTTGGCAGCTTGCCTGCTTCGCTGGGTTTGTGACCGGCCGTGAAGCCACGCGCCATATGCTGCCGCGCGGCCGCGGCACGATGCTGTTCACCGGCGCCACCGCCAGCCTGCGCGGCGGCGCAGGGTTCGCCGCCTTCGCCGCCGCGAAGGCCGGGCTGCGCGCCGCCGCGCAAAGCCTCGCGCGCGAATTCGGGCCACAAGGCATCCATGTCGCGCACCTGGTCATCGATGGGGGTGTCGACAGTCCCGCGATTCATCAGCGCCGCCTCGCGCGTCTCGGTCCCGGCGCAGCGCCGCCCGCGCCGGGTAGCCTGGTCGCACTCGATACCATCGCGGAAGCCTACTGGACGTTGCACATGCAACCCCCTGACGGATGGACCCACGAACTCGACCTGCGCCCTTCCGTCGAACGTTGGTGAGGAAGCCATGTCCGATCTGGTCCTTTGGGGAGCCACCACCTCTCGCACCATCCGCGCCCATTGGGCCTTGCACGAGCTTGGCCTGCCGTACCGATGCGAGCCGATTCTGCCGCGCACGGGAGAGACGAAGACGGAGCGTTTCACCGCGATCGCGCCCCGCCAGAAAATCCCCGCGCTGGTGGACGGCGATTTCGTCGTCTCGGAAAGCGCGGCGATCGTGGCCTATCTGTCGGCCGCCTATGGCACGCCAAAGACAGCGCTGGTGCCCACCGGCGCGCGCGAACGCGCCCGCTACGACGAATGGGCCTATTTCGTCATGACCGAGCTGGACGCGACCAGTCTCTACATCGTGCGCCGTCATCTGGGCCTGCCCGAGATCTACGGCGCCGCCCCGATCGCGGTCGAGTCCGCGCTGGCCTACTTCCAGCTCCAGATCAGGAGCGTAGCAGCGACGCTGAACGACGGGCGCGCCTGGCTGATGGGCGACCGCTTCACCGGCGCCGACATTCTCATGACGACTTGCCTGACTTGGGCCACGGGGCTGGAACAGCCTTTGGGCGACAGCCTGGTCCGTTATCGCGACCGCGCGACGGCCCGCCCCGCCCACGCCGCCGCCGTGGCCGCCAATGACCCCGCTTTCTGGAGGCAATCGCCATGACCGGTCCCTTGCGCGGCGTGAAAGTGCTCGATCTGACCAGCGTGGTGTCCGGTCCACACGCCGCCATGATCTTGAGCGACCAGGGCGCCGACGTCATCAAGGTCGAGGCCCCCGAGGGCGACATCATGCGCCGCGGCGGCATGACACCGGGGTTCGTGTCGTCGAACCGCGGCAAGCGCTCGGTTGTCCTGAACCTGAAGCGGCCTGAAGAACTTTCCGTGCTGCACCGCCTGATCGCCGTCAGCGACGTGCTGGTGCAGAATTTCCGGCCCGGCGTGGCCGACCGGCTCGGTTTCGGCGAGCCCGCCGCCCGCGCGATCAATCCCGTGCTGATCTACGTTTCCATCAGCGGGGTGGGCGAGACGGGACCTTATGTTCGCAAGCGCGTCTACGATCCGGTGATTCAGGCACTGTCGGGCCTCGCGGACATCCAGCGCGATACCGAAACGGGGCGGCCGCGCATGGTGCGCACACTGATCGCCGACAAGACGACCGCTCTGGCGGCGGCGCAGGCGATTTGCGCCGCGCTCTACAACAAGGCGGTCCGCGGCGAGGGGCAGCACGTCCAGCTCGCCATGCTGGACGTCATGGTCGCGTATCTTTGGCCCGAGGGATTCCAGGATCTGACACTGGTCGAGCAGACCGATTCCGGCGGGCGACCGGTGGCGCCGGATCTGATTTTTCGGACCGCCGATGGATACATCACGGCCGGCGCGCTGTCCGATGCCGAATGGCGCGGGATGTGCGGCGTGCTGGGTCGGCCGGAGTGGATTGAGGATGCTCGGTTCCGCACCGGCACGGCGCGGTCCGCGAACGCGGCGGCGCGGTTGTCGGTGGTGGGTGAGGTATTCGCGACCGGCACCAGCGCGGACTGGCTGACCCGATTGGACGCGGCCCAGGTGCCATGCGCCCCGGTGCTGACCAGGAGGGAATTGCTGGCCGACCCGCAGGTCGCGGCGAACGGGCTGATCGTGGAGTTCGATCAACCGCAACTGGGCCGGGTGCGACAGGCGCGTCCGGCGGCGCGCTTCGGGGGCACGCCCCCGTGGGTGCCCTCGCCGGCACCGGGGCTGGGAGAGCATACGCGGGACGTGTTGGCGGAGTTGGGGTTCGACGGGGCCGGGTTGTGACGACACGCACTTCAGAGCTCGTAGCCGAAACCAGCCCCGAGCCTCGCCCGCATGAAAGGCTCGCCTGCATCGACCCATTGCTCGCCCTCCGGCAGACGCATCGACAGGGCGCGCACCATGAAGCTGTCCGGATCGCCAATCCCCGGCGGCCGCGTGCCGCGATCGTGCAGCGCGGCGGCGCTGTCGAGCAGGAGCCGACGGGTCATGACGATGCCCGCATCGCTCGAGCAGAGATGCTCCTGCGTCCGGTCATAGATCGCGGACACACCCGACTGGCACGCCGCGTCCTGGACCCAGAGCCCCGGCAGGCCGGAGAACCACGTCGTCCTCTGGCTCTCATAGTCGAACAGATACCCGGTCCCGGGATGGTACTTGGTCCAATAGTCGGCGTAGGGCGTGGTGGGCGGCTTGCCCGCATAGCAGTGCCGACTGGCATGGCCGCTCTCGCGGCCATTGTGTCCCTCGAGGAAGATCCCTCGCGTGCGCGCGGAAAGCGGCTCCGTGGGGTGATAGGAGAACATGATGCACATCGTGTTCTCATCATCCATAGGCACCCAGGCATGTCCGCTCAGATCAGGGAATTTCGATTGCGGCGGCACCAGGGTGTAGAACGGCAACAGGAACTGGTTCACGCGCCAGTACAGCATCCCATCGCCGAGCTGCCGCCGCGCGGCGATGCTGACGCCGAAATCCTGCCGCAGGCACTGCAGCATCGGCCGCAGATCCTGCCGCGCAATCCAATCGTTGATTGCGCCCTGATCGTCCACGCGACCATGCAGGATCGGCGCGTGCGCGGAATCGATCTCGCCTTCCAGCGCCTGCAGCCAGTTGCATTCCTGCACGCGGAAGGTGACGACGAGGTTTTCGGCGGGAACGAGATTCCACTCCATGTTCGGCAATGGCGGCGGGTTCGCCACGTCGGGGCCCATGTAGGCCCAGACGATCCCGTTGCGCTCCTTGCAGGGGTACGCCTTGATCTTGATGCGCTCGGCGAGCCGGCTCGTGCGGGGCTCGGCGGGCATGTCGATCACGGCGCCGGCGACGTCGTATTTCCAGCCGTGATACACGCAGCGCAAGCCGCACTCCTCGTTGCGGCCGAACATCAGCGGCGCGCCCCGATGCGCGCAGGCGTTGGCGATCAGGCCGACCCTGCCCGCGCTGTCGCGGAAGGCAACGAGATCCTCGCCGAGCAGCTTGATCCGCTTCGGCTGACCATCCGCAACGAGGTCCGCCGACGGGAAGAACGGGATCCAATAGAGCCGCATCAGCGCACCCATCGGCGTGCCGGCCCCCACATGGACGAGCGTTTCGTTCTCTTCTCGTGACAGCATGATGGTCTCCGGGAGGCTTACTGCTTGACGAGTGGGCACTCGCTCTCGCTGAGTGGACGATAGATCTGCGCCGCGGGAATGTCGCGGATCACCCGGTAGTAGTCCCAAGGGTACTTCGATTCCGCCGGAGATTTCACCTCGACATAATGCAGATCGCGGATCACACGGCCGTCCTCACGTATCGTGCCGCCATTGCCGAGCACGTCCTTGATGGGGGCCTTCTCCATCTGCCGCACGACCGCGCGGCCTTCTGTCGTCTCTGTTGCCTTGATCGCCTCAAGATAGTGCCACATGGCGCGATAGGCATCGACCTGCAGTGCGGTCGGCATGTGCTTCTCCGCTGCGAAGAAGCGTTTCGACCAGGTGCGCGTGGCGTCGTTCGTGTCCCAGTAAAACGGGTCGGCGAACCGCACGCCCTGCATCTGCTCGAGTCCGACGCTATGGACGTCCATGATGAGTGTGAGCAGCGGCACAAGGCGCAGGTGTAGGCCGAACTCCCGCGCCTGCTTGACCGCATTCTCCATGTCCTGCCCGGAATTGGCGAAGCCGAGCACCTGTGCCCCCGATGCCTGCGCCTGCACGAGATAGGCGGAGTAATCCGTCGTTCCGTACGGATACTTGGAGGCGCCCAGCACCTTGCCGCCATTCGCCTCGATGACCCCAGTCGCGTCGTGCTCGAGCGCGTGGCCGAACGCATAGTCGACGGTGAGGAAGTACCAGCTCTTGCCGCCGTCTTCGAGCGTCGGCAGCGCGACGGCGCGGGCAAGGGAGTAGGTATCGGTCAGCCACTGCACGCCGTTGGGCGAGCACGCCTTGCCGGTGAGCAACGAGGATGATGCCCCGGTGATCATGAACACCCGGTCCTGGTCGCGGGTGAGCTGCTGGATCGCGAGCGCCACAGCCGAGTTGTTGACATCCATGATCGCGTCGACGCCATCTTCGGTGTACCACCGCTTGGCGATCGAGAGGCCGATATCCGGCTTGTTCTGATGGTCGCCGGTCAGCAGCTCGACCGGGCGGCCGAGCACAGTGCCGCCGAAATCGGCGATCGCCATGCGCGCCGCGGTGATCGAGCCGGGCCCGTCGTCGATCGCGCTCGGTCCCGACATGTCGGTGAGGAAGCCGATCCGCACCGGCCGAGCGTTGTCCGCCGCCATCGCCGGCCAGATGCTCAGGCCGCCGATCGCGACCAGCAATGCAAGCCGCACCGAAATTCTCATTTCCATTTCCCCCGCCAGTTTGTTCGTCCTTCAGCCGACCTCAGGACACGCCTGCTCCGGCTAGGCTATGAATCCCCCGCCGTTCACGTCGAGCACGGCGCCGGAGATGAAGGATGATTCCTCGGACGCCAGGAACGACACCGCGGACGCGATGTCGCGCGGCTCGCCGAGGCGGCGGACCGGGATGCTCCGCAACGCCTCCTGCACAAGGTCGTCCGGCGTCTGCGCGGAGAGCGGGGTCACAACACGGCCCGGCGCGATCGTGTTCGCCGTGATGCCGTGCCGCCCGCCTTGCCCGGCCAGCGCGCGGGTGAGGCCGATGATTCCCGCCTTCGTCGCGTGGTACGGCACCCCCGCGCCGCGCACCAGGGTGCGGCCGGCGCGCGAAGCGATATTGATGATGCGGCCCCATTTGTTGGCCTGCATCAGCGGAAACACCATCTGCGACAGCAGGAAGGGCGCTGTCATGTTGACGGCGATGACGAACTCCCACTCCTCCCGCGCGACGTCGAGGAATTTCGGCTCCCTGCCAAACACGCGCGAAGCGACGCCGGCATTGTTCAGCAACACGTCGCAGCGTCCGTGGCGATCCTGCAGGAACTGCCGGGTTACCGCGATCGTCGCGGAATCGACGAGATCGCCGACCAGGCTGTCAGCCCGCAGTCCCTGGTCGCGCAGCGCTGCCGCCCGTTCGGTTACCTGCTCGACACGATCGAGCAGCACCACGGTGAACCCGTCCCGCGCCAGCCGCTCCGCCGAGGTGAGGCCGATCCCGCTGGCCGCGCCGGTGATGAGGGCGACCCTTCCCGTCTCTGTCATTGCTATCTTCTCTCCCTCACGGCGGCCGTGACCGCTGCATCAATGCGGCGCGTTGGCTGCTTCCTTCGATCGCGCGGCATGGTCACGGAGCCGCAGCAACGTGAGCACGAGATCGATCGTGGGAGTCTCGATGCCGGCGATGTCCCGCATGGTCCCGATGGAATCGGCGAGAGCGTCGATCTCCAGTGGTCGGCCGCGCTCCAAATCCTGCAGCATCGACATCTTGTGGCCGGGAGCGAGCTTAGTCCCGGCAATGCGCTTCTCGCGAGCGACCGGCAGCGTGACGTCGAGCGTGGTGGCGACCGTCTCTGCCTCGATCATCATGCGCCGCACGAGCTCGACGGCATCCGGACGCTCGTGCACCTCACCGAGGGTTGCATGACCGAGCGTCGCGACGGGATTCCAGCACAGGCTGCTGATCATCTTGATCCACAACCAGCCGCGGATGTTGTTCGTCATCGGCGCCTTCAGGCCGCCTTCGCGCATTGCGGCGGCGAGACGCTCGAGGCGGGGCGATATCGAGCCGTCCGGCTCGCCCATCGGGAAGCTCGCGCCCGCTCCGTCATGGCGGATCACGCCGGGCGCCTCGACCTCGGTCGCGACCCAGTAGACGCAGCCGAGCGCGCGTTCTGGCCTCAGCACGTCCCATTGTCGCCCACCGGGATCGAGCGCATCGAGCCGCCGATTCGCCGCTGCTCCGGGTTGGCCGTGGAAATACCAGTACGGAATGCCGGTGGTTGGTGGAACTACCGTCGTTCGCGGCCCGATCAGCGTTGCAATGTCGTCGAGCGCGGGGCTCACCTGGTGCGATTTGAGCGTGATGAAGACGTAGTCCTGCGGCCCAAGCTCTTCCGGGCGATCCGTGGCGCGCAATGTAGCGACGAATTCGGCGTCCGGGCCGACCACACGCACGCCATGGGCGCGGATCGCGGCGAGATGGGGTCCGCGGCCCACCACGCTAACCTCTACACCGGGGGCGCGGGCAAGATGGGCACCGATGTAGCCACCGATCGCGCCGGCACCGAAAATGCAGACCTTCATGACGCGGACGCCGGCGCCTGGGGCGCCTCGGTCTTCCGCTTCGAGGATGGTGCCGGTGGATCGCGGTAGCCGAGCTGGCGAGAAATCGCTAGCGAGCCGACGATCGCTGCCTGAGTGAGCGCGTCGAACCGGTCCTCGACTTCCACCGTGCGCCCTCCGACCGACAGCGCGGCGACGACGGCGCCGGTGTGGTCGCGGATCGGCACGGCGACGTGACGCGAATCGTGCAGCAGCTCCTCATCATCCACCGCGAAACCGTCCCGCCGGATTGCTTCGAGCTCTTCGTTCAGCGCGTCGAGGGTGGTGATCGTCCGCGGCGTGTAGGGGTCCATCCGATGCCCTTCCAGCACCGACGCGAGCTCCGCCGGCGCCATATAGGCGAGCAGCAGCTTGCCGGAGGCGCAGGCGTGGACGGGATGCACGCACATCAGGCTGGAGTCGCGCTGCAAGGTCTCGCTGGTGCGGCCACGGATCATGATGACCTTGTCGCGATACACGCGACACAGGCTGGCGTAGGCCGGAAAGCGGCGGGACAAATCCGCGAGCACCGGAAGCGCGATCTGATCGAGCTCGCGGCGGCCGAGTGTCGCGTGACCGAGCAGCGCCAGCCCCATGCCGAGATAGCAGCGGCCGCTCTCCTGGTCCTGTTCGACGAGGCGGCTGACGCCGAGCGTGGTGACGAGGCGCGAGACGGCGCTGGGCGAAAGGTCGAGCCGAGCCGCGAGATCGCCGACCCGCAAGGCACGGCCCGATGCGTACAGCTCCTCCAGGATCGCCAGCGCCTTGCCGACCGACTTGATGAGGTTCCCCTCGTCCTCCTCGGCCCGGCTACCCCGCCTCGCCGAGGGTGGCGTGGCGCGGCGCGGCAACGCGGCGCGGTTCGATGTCCTTGCGGGCATGGCCCTTCCCCTCGTGGTCACGACGGCGACAGCACCGAGCCGCCGCAGACGGAAATGCACTGGCCCGTCACATAGGACGAGAGATCGGTGGCCAGGAACTCCAGCACGTTCGCGCAATCCTCCGTGGTCCCAAGCCGGCGAAGCGGAATACGGCGCGCATCGTCCGGGCGGGCGATCCCGCGAGCCGCCGCTTGCGCCACTACGCGCGATGTCTGGATCGGGCCGGGTGAGATGCAGTTCGCGCGAATGCTGTCGGGCCCCAGCTCGGCAGCGAGATAGCGCGTGTACTGTGCCACTGCCGCCTTCGCCATGCCGTACGGCGCGAGCAGCCCCCGCCCAACCACGGTCGCGGCAGCCATCGTCGAGATGTTCACGATCACCCCGCCGCCTTGCGCCTTCATGATCGGCGCCACCGCCTGGCAGCAATGGATGGCACTCATCAGGTTGACGTCGAGCATCCTCTGGATGTCCTCCTCGGGTGCCACGGAGGCCGCGCTTCCCTCCACCGGCGTGATCGCCCCGCCGGCGTTGTTCACCAGCACGTCGATCCGGCCGAACGCCTGGTGAGCGCGCGCGATGGCCTCATGCGCGGCGTCGCGCCGGCCGAGATCGGCCTGCAACCCGACCGAGCGCCGGCCAAGCGCGATGATTTCGTCCATAACGCTCGGGGCAGTCAGGGATTCGCCGAATTCCGCAGCCGCATTCAAGTCGATATCCACGACCGCGACGTCGGCGCCCAGACGCGCGAGCCGCAGCGCGTAGGCACGTCCCAGGCCGCGGGCCGCCCCGGTGACGACAGCTGCTTTTCCTTCGAGCCGCATGGCCGCCTTACCCTACTCGGCCGCACGCAGGAGCGGTGCGTTGTCCGGGGTGGCCTCCGACTTCCACTCCTTGAGCGCGGGCATCACGTCCGACGCGAACAGGCGCATGGAGCGCTCGGCTTCCTCATACGGCATTCCCGCGAACGCGAAATGCGCGATGAACGTGCCCATGTCGATGTACTGGTCGATGTATTTGAGCTTTTCCACGACCTGTTCCGGCGTGCCCCACGGCATCAGGTTGACGAATTTCTCCGTAACCCGCGCCTTATCTTGCTGCACCGCCTTCGTCATGGCGGCGTATTGCTCGTAGCCCTTGGTCTCGGTGAGATGGCCGCCGCCGATGTTGTAGTGCTTGAGGACGCTCTCGTAGTAGCGGCCGATATACTTGACCGCCATGTCCTTCGCCCGGCCGGCGTCCTTGTCGACGATGCAGAAGCCCACAAGGACGGATCTCGGGCGCGCGACGCCGCGATGCACGCGCTCCCATTCCTCGCGGTGCATCCGGACCCCCTCCCCTACTTCGTCCCAGCGCTTCTGCGGGACCACCAGCATCCCGGCCCCAAGGCGCGCCATGATCGGCATTGAGTCCGAGGAATTGCCGGCGCCGTAGGTTCTGCCGCGAAAACTGCGAAACGGCGCCGGTCGGATATCTCGCCGCGGCTGCTTCACGTGCTGCCCATCATACTCGACGTAGCCTTGTTCCAACCCGTTGAGCACCGCCTCGGCGCACTCGACGAACCGCTCGCGCGACTGGTTCATGTCGAGCCGGAAGCCCTCGAACTCGATCGCGCCCAGGCCACGGCCGATGCCCAGGATCATGCGTCCACCGGAGAGCACGTCGAGCAGCGCCACCTCTTCGGCGACGCGCATCGGGTCGTGCCAGGGCAGCACGATGACCATCGTGCCGAGCTTCGCCCGCTGGGTGCGTCCCGCCATGTAGGTGAGGAACTGCGTCGGGCTCGGGATCATCTCGTATTCGGTGAAATGGTGCTCGGTCGTCCAGATCGAATCAAAGCCTAGCGGCTCGGCCAGATCGGCGAGACGGACCTCCTCGGCATAGACCTCCCGGTCGGTGAGATCGCCGGTGAGGTTCTGGAAGACCGGGCTGTAGCCGACATGCATCGGAAAACGCCTCCTCGCGCGATGGCTAGCAAATCCGCAAGCGCGTTGCGCATTCTGCATGGATGGCGGAGCGGGTCAACGGCTGGAAATCAAATGGTTGGCTGGGCGAGGGCGGCGGCAGAAGTACCGGACGGTTGACTTCTCAGGAATTCTGGTCCCGAATTGCGCAACGCAATTGCATATCTTGTGGCGCGGAGACCCTGCCATGGCGAGCCCGGAGTTCCATCGCCTCGTCGAACGGATGCGTAAGCGGCGGCCAGTCGCGCCGCAAACCATCGAGGAACTGCGCGCCGGCATGGAGGAGACGGGCCGCAAGTTCTCGCCGCCGGAGGATGTCGTGTTCACCCGCGTGGATGCCGGCGGCGTACCCGCGGAGTGGGCCGAGCCGCCGCACGCGGAGCCCGGGCGCGCGATACTCTACCTGCACGGCGGCGGCTACGGCATCGGGTCCGTCGCCTCGCACCGTCACCTAGTCGGCAAGCTCGCCAAGGCATCAACCGTCCGCATCCTCTCGCTCGATTACCGGCTCGCCCCGGAGCATCCGTTTCCGGCCGCGGTCGAGGATGCGGTGGCGGCAGCGCGTTGGCTGCTACGGCAAGAGGTTAAGCCGGAGCATTTGATATTTGCCGGCGACTCTGCAGGCGGCGGTTTGGCGATCGCCGCCTGCCTGGCGCTCCGCGATGCGGGAGACAAGCTGCCGGCCGCACTGGTCTGCATGTCGCCGTTGACCGATCTCGCGAAGACCGGCGAATCGATGCGCTCACGCGTGGCGCTCGATCCGATGGTGACGCCGCAGTCGAGCGCCGCCTACGCCCGACGCTACGTCGGCGAGAACGGCGATCTCATGGCGCCGCTCGCCTCGCCGCTCTACGCCGACCTCCGCGGCCTGCCACCGATGCTGATCCTGGTCGGATCCGCGGAAGTGCTGCTCGACGATTCGACACGGATAGCCGAGCGGGCGCGCGCGGCTGGCGTTGATGTGGAGCTCCAGGTCTGGGAAGAGATGATCCATATCTGGCCCTATTTCGCCGATATCATCTCGGAGGGGCGCGAGGCGATCGAGCGCATGGGCACCTACATCCGGCGCCGGACGGGGGACGTGCCATGACACCGCCCGAGGGACCGCCGGCGCTTGATGCGCCCCAACCCCGGCCGGCAGGCGCCCCCCTCGCGCTCGCCGGTGTCCGCGTGGCGGACTTCAGTCACTTCCTTGCAGGGCCGGTCTGCACCATGATTCTGGCCGATCTCGGCGCCGAGGTAATCAAGATCGAGAAGATCGACGGCGGCGACGATTTCCGCCGCGTCGGCCCTGCGGTATCGCCCGAGGAGGGCGGCCCGTTCCTCTTTGGCAACCGCAACAAACGCAGCATCGCGCTCGACCTTAAGCAGCCGGACGGGCTACGCGTCGCGCGCGACCTCGTGCGCCGTTCCGACGTGCTGGTGGAAAACTTCTCGACCGGTGTGATGGACAAGTTCGGCCTTGGCTACGCTGCGATGGCGAAGATCAATCCGAAGCTCATCTACTGCTCGGTGTCGGCCTACGGACGGGACGGCGCGCTGAAGGACCGGATGGGGTTCGACCCTGTGGCGCAGGCCGAAAGCGGCTACATGTCGATGAACGGCTATCCTGGGGAACCGGGTATGCGGTCCGGACCGTCCATCATCGACATCTCCACGGGCATGATGGCGAGCAACGCGGTACTCGCTGCTCTGTTCGCCCGCGAGCGGCTCGGCATCGGTCAGTTCATCGACTGCGCGCTGTTCGATCAGGCGGTCACGATGACCGGCTTTCATGCGATGAATTACCTGGTTAGCGGCAAGGTGCCGCCGCGCTTCGGCAACAACAGTCGCGACACGGTGCCGACCGCGGCGTTCATGGCATCCGACGGGCCATTCTACATCACCTGCTCGAACGACCGCACCTACCAGCGCCTCGCGGTACAAGTGGTACAGCGGCCGGATCTGGCCGAGCATCCTGATTTCGTCACGAACAGCATGCGTGTGCAGCATCGCGATCGCCTGCTGGCAATTCTCGGCGACATCTTCGCGACCGACCTGCGCGCCGACTGGATGCGCCGGCTACGCGCGGCGGGCGTGCCCGGCGGCCCAATCAACAACTTGGCTGAGGCGTTCGGTTCGGCAGAGATGAAGGAGCGCGGCCTGGTCAGCGGACTGCCGCATGGCTCGGGCGCGACCGTTCCGAATATCGCGTTGGCCTTTCGACTGCATGGCACGCCGCTAGCCGATCCCGTCGCCGCGCCCGGCTTCGGACAGCACACGACGGAAATCCTCCGCGATCTGCTGGGCTACGGCGAGCTGGAGATCAATGAGCTCGGCCATCGCGGCGTCGTCCGCGCGTGCCGATCCTGACATTTCTGTAAAAGGTGCCTCGCTCATGAATGCACTCACGCTCGGGGCGATCAAGGATATTGTCGGGCCGCTGGAGCTCGATCCAGTCGCGCTCAGGAGGAAATACGATCTTGAGCGCGACAAACGCATCGTGCCGGGGGGAAACAGTCAGTACATTTCGACCATTGACAGGAAGTTTGCCGATTTTGGCAAGGATCCCTGGGTCGATCCGAACTTCGAGCGGCTGCCGATTGTCGACCACAGCCAGGTTATCGTGGCTGGCGGCGGGTTCGGTGGACTGCTCGTCGGCGCGCGTCTCAGGGAGGCGGGACTCACCGATATCCGCATCATCGACGAGGGGGGCGACTTTGGCGGGACATGGTACTGGAACCGTTACCCCGGGGCCATGTGCGACATAGAGGCGCACATCTACCTGCCGCTGCTTGAGGAGCTAAACTACGCGCCGAAGCATCGCTACGCTTATGCGGGCGAGATGCTGGAGCACAGTCAGCGGATCGGGCGGCATTACGAGCTCTATGGCAAGGCCTGCTTTCAGACCGCCATCACGGCCGCCCGGTGGATCGAGTCCGAGGGGCAATGGCTCGTGGAGACGAGCCGGGGCGACCGCCTGAGAGCCGACTACCTGGTGCTGGCGTGCGGCCGGCAGAGCCGGCCGAAGCTGCCCGGCATCCCTGGTATCGACGAATTCGAAGGGCATGCCTTCCACTCGAGCCGCTGGGACTATCGCTATACGGGCGGCGATTCGTCCGGCAACCTGATCGGTCTGCGCGACAAGCATGTCGCCGTGGTCGGCACGGGTGCGACCGCCGTGCAAATCGTCCCGGAAGTGGCGCAGTGGGCCGAGCGCCTGGTCGTGTTCCAGAGAACGCCGTCCTCCATCGGCATCCGCGGCCAATGCGAAACCGGCCCGGACTGGGCCGATATGTCCAAGCCGGGTTGGCAAAAGGCGCGGCGGGAGAACTTTCAGCGGCTGATCTCGAACATCCGCCAGGAGTTCAATTACGTCCACGACGGATGGACCGAGATTGCCGGCATGATGAAGCCGCTCTCGTCCAAGGAGATCGCCGCCAGGCTCGATCGCCGGGCCACTCCGGAGGAGATCGCCTATATCTCGGAAATCGCCGACTACCGGGCCATGAACCTGCTGCGCGCGCGCGTCGATGAGGTCGTCAAGGACCGCGCCACGGCGGAAGCGTTGAAGCCCTGGTATCGCTGGCTGTGCAAGCGTCCGTGCTTCCATGACGAGTATCTGCCGGCCTTCAACCGGCCGAACGTGACGCTCGTGAACACGCAGGGTCGCGGGCTGGAGCGGCTTACCCGGCGCGGCATCGTCGCCGGCGGCGAGGAGTACCGTACCGACTGCATCATTTTTGCCACTGGTTTCGAGGTGGGCATCACCTACAACCGGCTGATCGGCTTCGAGGTGGAAGGGCGCGACGGCCTGCGGCTGGGCTCGCATTGGCGCAACGGAGTGCGCAGCCTGCACGGCATGACGACGGACGGCTTCCCCAATCTCCTGCTAGTGGGCGGCAATCAGCAGACCGCCGCGGCGGTGAATGCCGTTCATCTGCTCGATGAACAAGCAAGCCACCTCGCCTATATCCTGCGCGAAACTAGAAAGCGAGGCGCGACGCGAATCGAGCCTTCGACCGAGGCCGTCGATGCGTATGTAGCGGCGATCCAGTCCTCACCGCGCAACGGGACGCAAATGCAATTCTACGCGTCTTGCACGCCTGGCTACTACAACGGCGAAGGCAAGGCGACACGAAACGAGGACCTGTTTTCCGGTGGCCGCTACCCTGACGGCCCGGTCGCCTTCTTCGAGATGCTGGCAGCCTGGCGCGCCAATGAGGGCCTCGAGGGACTGCTCCTGAGCTGACGCCCTCGTCGATCCCGCCGCTCGTCAGGCGAATGCGGCACCGACAGAAGTGATTTGGGAGAATCGGGTGAGACGCAACTTTCTGGCGATAGTGCTGGCTCTCGGCCTCGGCTTCACGGTGCCCGCTAAGGCAGAGTCGCCGCCGGGCGTGACCGCTCACGAGATTAAGATCGGAAACACCCAGTCGTACAGCGGTCCGAACTCCTCGACCGCGATCGTCGGCCGCATTCAGCAGGAGTATTTTGCAGCACTCAATCAGAAGGGTGGAATCAACGGCCGCAAGGTCCAGATCGTCAGCCTCGATGACGGTTACAGCCCGCCGCGGGCCTTGGAGCAGACGCGCAAACTGGTCGAGCAGGAGAACGTGCTCGCCATCATGGCGACAAACGGCACCGGCCCCAACGCAGCCATTCAGAAGTACTTGAACGCAAAGCACGTGCCGCAATTGCTCGCGATCAGCGGCGCGGCACGCTGGGATGATCCCAAGAATTTTCCGTGGACCACCGCCTTCTTCCTGCCCTTCCGAGCCGAAGGCGAAATCTACGGCCGCTTCATCCGCAAGACGCGACCCGATGCCAAGATCGCTGTGCTCTACCAGAACGACGATCTTGGACGCGACTATCTCCAGGGACTCCAGACCGGCCTCGGCCCGGCCGCATCACAGATGATCGTCAAGACAGCCACCTACGAGTTCAGCGATCCATCCATAGATTCACAGATCGCTATCCTGCAATCCAGCGGCGCGGACGTCTTTGTTGATTTCAGCCTGACCAGGTTTGCGGTCCTGGCCATGCGCAAAACCAGCGATATCGGCTGGAAGCCGCTCCACGTCCTTGCGAGCGTTGGGAACAATCAGGCGAACATCTCCCTCGTCGGGGCGGACCGCGTCCAGGGCATGGTCAGCTCGCTCTGGCTCAAGCAGGTCGGTGATCCCCGTTACGCGGACGACCCGCGGGTGAAGGACTACTTCGTGTTCATGGCGGCGAACGAGCCAAAAGCCGACCCACGGGATCTTCTCAGCGTCCTCTCCTATACGATCGCAGATGTGATGGCGCGGGTGCTTCAGTCTTGTGGTGACGACCTCTCCCGCGAGAACCTGCTCACGCAGGCGACCAGCTTCAAGGACGTGCAGTTGCCGCTCATGATCGACGGCATCACCCTCAACAACTCGCCCGAGCACTACACCGCCTTCTCCAAGGCGCAGCTTGTGAGGCTCGAAGGCGAGCGCTGGGTGCCGATCGGCGACCCGATGGGAAGCGACTGAGTGATGAGATGGCGACGGCGCCTTGGCGCTCGACCGCCGATGCCGCGAGCGGTGCGACTGCCCCGCGTCTAGTCCTGCCGCGCCAGGATTGGTGGTTGGCCGTCCATCACGGACCGGATGAATGCGCCGCCAGTGGCGATGGCGCGGCGTGCTGCGGTGAGGCGAGGAAAGATGTGCCAGATATGGACCATCGAAGGCCAAATCTCCAGCTGCACTGGCACATGCGCCGCCCCCGCCGCTCGCGCGAGCCGAACGGAATCGTCGAGCAGCGTCTCTGCCGCGCCAACCTGGATGAGCAGCGGTGGCAGACCAGACAGGTCCGCGTGGATCGGTGAAGCCAACGGGTGACGCGGGTCGGCGCCGCCGAGATAGGTCCGGGCCATGAACTCGCTCACGCCCGGTTTTACCATCGGATCTTCTTCGGCCTTCTCGGCATGGCTCGCACCCGCGCTCTCCATGTCAATCCAGGGCGAGATGCACCAGCCGCAGGCTGGCAGCGCGAGGCCCTGGTCACGGGCGGAGATCATGCTTGCGACCACGAGGCCACCCCCCGCGCTGTCACCGGCGAAAGCGATGCGGTCCGGCGTAAAGCCGGATTCAAGCAGGTGGCGATAGGCGGCGGCGGCGTCCTCGATCTGGGCCGGGAACGGATGCTCAGGCGCGAGACGGAAGTGGAGCGCCAGCGTGCGCGCCCCGGCGGCGCGGCCGATCTCGGCGACGGCGTGGCGGTGGCTGTCGATCGAGCCGATGACGTGCCCGCCGCCGTGGAAATAGAGGATTGCGCGTTGCCGATTCGCATCCGGCGCCATGGTCCACTCCGCCTGCACCCCGCCAGCGACTGTGGCTTCGATCGTGATGTCAGGCGCGATCGGGTTGGCGAGGCCACGCTTGTCGCTATCGATGCGCATCTGCGCGATCTCGCTGGCGCGCGGATGCGCGGCGAGCTCGGCGCGAACCAGAGCAATTTCAGATGGGTTCATGGTGACCTCGGGCTTCTTCTTGCAAATATCGGATCGAGGCGCGTATCTACGGGAGACACCGTAGGAGGAGACGCGCGCGTCCGGGTTCTCCGCCCGGTCCTCGCACTGCGCGTGAAGAGCGCAACGTGGCAAGGCATGGATGCCAACGAGGCTCGCCACCCAGCCATCGAGCCGCAGGCGCGTCAATCCCGGCCAGGAAGCAATGCGCTCTGCCGAACCGCGTGGGCGAATTTGCTGGGTGCTGCCACGCTTCGTTACCTTTGGGCCAGCAGCGGACACTTGCTCTGCGACAGCGGCTGGAAGGCGTCCTTCCCTGGCAGCGTCGCAACGACCTTGAAGAAGTCGTACGGATGTTTCGACTCTCCCGGCGCCTTAATCCGCATCAGATGCATGTCGTTCAGCACGCGGCCGTCGGCACGGATCACCACGTCCTTGTTCCAGAGGTCGTTGACCGGCATCTCTTTCATCTTTGCCACAACCACGCTGCCGCTCACCGTGCCTGTCGCCTGCACGGCCTTGAGATAGTGCAGCACGGCACTGTAGGTGCCGGCCTGGGTCATCTCCGGCGGTTCGTCAGTATGACGCGCTTCGCGCATACGCTTGGTGAAGGCGCGTGTCGCCTCGTTGAGGTCCCAGTAAAAGGAGACTGCGGTGAGCAGGTTCTGCGCCGTCGGAAGGCCGACCGCATTGATCTCGTTGATGAAGAACAGCGAAACGGCGATCTGCTGCTTGCCGTCCCGTCCGATCCCGAATTCGGCCGCCTGCTTCAGCGTGTTGATCGTGTCCGCCCCCGCATTCGCGGTGGCGACCACCTTCGCGTTCGAAGCCTGCGCGGCGAGGAGGTACGAGGCGAAGTCGGCATTGGGGAAGGGATGCCTAATGCTGCCGACGATCTTGCCCCCGGCCTTTTCGACGAATTGCGACATACCGTTCTGCAGCGCGATACCGCCGGCGTAATCGGCGGTGATGAAGAACCAGCTATCCGCACCCTGCTTCACCAGCGGCGAGACCAGCGTGTTGCCGAGCGCATAACTGTCATAGGTGAAGTGGACACTGATCGGCGTGCACGCCTGATTGGTGATCGCGGTAGTCGCAGGGCCGGTTATCAGGAACGCCCGGTCGTGATCCTTCAGGACCGACAACGCGGCGAGGCTGGTAGCCGAGTTGCCGCCATCAGCGACCGCAACTACGCCTTCCCGATCGAGCCAGCCGCGCGTGATGGACGATGCGAGATCCGGATTGTTTTGCTCATCGCCGGCAACGATCTCGACCGGCCGTCCCAGAACCTTACCGCCGAAATCCTCGACGGCCAGCTTGGCCGCTGCCACCCCGCCCGGCCCCGCATTCGCGGCATACGTGCCGCTTAGATCGGTCAGCACGCCGATCTTAATGACATCGGGCAGCTCCGCCGCCCTCGCCGGGGCCATGCAAGCGGCCACGGCGATTGCGGCGATGAACATCCATCGCATGGACAATTCCTTTCCCCCCAAAACCCGCCTCTAGGCCCGATCATCGGGCCCGCCGGATATTCAGTCGGGTTTGGCGACACCCTGGGCCGCAGCCATGAACCGTAACTCAGCTCAGGCGCAGTCCTTCAAAATCTTCCTTCGCCAGCCCGCCAGCGTCCCGGAGAAGGGGTTTCGTTACTCACGATCCCACGACTTTACGACCGGCAGCACCTCCTTGGCGAAGAGCCTGAGACCGCGCTCCGACACCTCGTAGGGGGTGCCGCCGAAGCGGAAGGCGACGTTGAGCTCGTAGGGTCCAAGAAGCCTGCGGCGATCCTCGAGCCCGCGCAGAATCTTGTCGGGCGTGCCCCAGCTCGCGGCCTGCATGAATCCGGCGACCGCGCCCTCCAGGCCGCCCTTGCGGGCGATCTCGGCCTTTTGCTGATAGGCGTCGTAGCCCTTCACCGTCTTGAAGTG
>Ga0134128_10002702_pt1 | contig 21859 bp, 20 predicted proteins | sample KB31754_FD_96462 | JGI IMG/M metagenome (GOLD analysis project Ga0134128, IMG submission 96462) | Terrestrial soil microbial communities with excess Nitrogen fertilizer from Kellogg Biological Station, Michigan, USA - KB3-175-4 | ecosystem: Environmental > Terrestrial > Soil > Unclassified ... | reverse complement strand
GTACTGATCGGCGTGAGCCGGCCGGAGCAGGTCACGGACTCCCTACAGTGTTTCCGAAATACCTGGTTCTCAACGGAGGAGCTCGAGCAAATCGAAGCTATTCTGCGCTAGGCCTGTTCCGGGATACCCGTTCCCATTGGGGGAAAGACCCCGGGCTCCCCGATTTTTCAATTGAGTGGTTTTCAACTTGTTGCGATTTGGCACTGGGATTGAATTATTTTCAGCATAATCGCACCTTTATGAAACAGTTTATCGTTTACCTCTTAACCCTGGTTGTCTGCGTCGCTGCAGAAGCCAACCCCGGTCCCAGCCCGGTCCCGGCTGCCAATGCCGCCGCTGCCACTAAGACGCTCGCCAATGTAGGCGCCGTTCGTTTCCAGTTCAACCAGATCGTGACCACGCAGGATCACACCGATTCAGTGCTGGTTATTTTCGACCGTTTCGATCACACGGGCGCTGGTGTTATCTACCAACTGTATGCCGCCGACGCTCAGCAGGGTATCGATATCTCCACCGTTCCTGCCGGCAAGTACTTTGTTACGATCAAATTTCTGGGTGTACATCGTGACGAGATCGAAAAAGTGATCACCATCAAGTCGAAAAAGAGCGAAAAAGTTCGCATCCAATTGGGCGAAACCCAGACTTTCTCCAAAGACAATGTTGTGATCCCCGCTTTCCGTCCTGATTTTTCCGACCTCGCTACCAAGTAATCCGCCGATATCCTCCTTTCGTTTTTCGCTCCATATCCTCCTCCTTCGCCAAGTCAGTATCGTCCGGTTCAATATCCCTTCCAAAACAGCAATACCGCTGTCGCCAAAAAGAATCCCGACATTCCGATCAACAGATCGCCCAGAACACAGCCATACAGTATCCCGAAAAGAACCAGACATAGTTTAAGATAGTCGCCCATTGCAATTGTTGCAGCACATATATAAAGTAGCAACAACACGCTGTAACCCGACAAGATAAAGGGCACGCTGTCCCTGATCCGTATGGGATCCGGTGTCAGCCACGCCATTATCAACATTTCCGGGATAAGCAACAGACTACAGAAAAGAGCTATCTGGATAAAACGACGCATACGCGGCACCGGCAGGTTCCGGTACCACAGCAGTCTTGTCGTTTCCAGCTCCCGGCAACGGTAGAGCAGGAGACCATGGCCAAATAATGCCAGGCTGAAGACAAAATAAGGCAGCCGCAGGTCATAATCGTCGGGTGTCTGGGTGCGGAGCATGGCATACAACATCGAACAGCTAAAGAGCTTGATGCCGATCAGCAGCCATCTGTTCTGCGCGATCAGAAACCGCCCCAGGATCGACCAATAGGGGATGAACTTCTTCCTGCGTCTGTCTACGGCGCTCTTTTCCACTGACCGATGCATGAACCGATAGGTAAAACCGGCCGCGCCCGCAAAGACCAGGAGCAGCACATAGGACGATACGCCCACGACATAACCAGGCGTCTTTCGTTCCCAGGCCACACCCGCAACCGCCACCGCATAACCCCACACGGGAAGCATTAGCCAGACCTGGATGCGGACAAACTGCGCGTATAGCTGCCGCGTGGACAGATTCAGCAGCTTATACATAAAAAGATGTTCCGGTGACCGCAAGATGCGGTTGACAAAGCGATCTACTTTGGCCGCATACCCAAGCCAGACCAGGGCGACCAGCCCCATGAAGACGGGCGCTTCGAGCATGCCCCGGATCAGCGAATAATGATAGGCGAGCTGCATCGATGGCGCAACGGCCCCAAAAAAGACCAGGAATATAAAAAAGATGAACCCGGACTGTTCCTTGTACCATGTTTTGACTATAATTTTATTTAAAATAGCCGCCGTAGATTTCATGGGATCAGCTCAATAGATTTTTCGTTAATCCTGATGTGATGCGGCACTGGCAGGTCCATTTCCTGGTGCGAGGTCAGCAAAAATGTCGTTCCGTAGTGCCGGTGGTATTCGCCGATAAGCCCGGATAGCTCGCGTACGCCGGCCTCGTCGAGCGTTATAAAGGGCTCGTCCAGGAGCGCGAGCGCCGGCCGGCCCAGTAGCGCCAGGAAGAGCGAGATCTTTTTTGTCATTCCGCTTGACCAGGTGGCGGCACGCGTGTTCAGCCAGGACCCGATGCCCAGCCGGTCACAGAGGCGTTCGATCTGGCCGGTTTCGGGTTTCAGGAGCTGTTGGTAAAAGCTCAGCAGATCGGCGCCACTCAGAAAACCCGGATATAGCGGCTCGGCATCTGCCCAGTTAACCAGCTGGCGGTAGTTCACCGGTTCTTTTTGGAGACTATGGCCCTGGAATCGGATATCGCCTTTGAACCTTTCGATTCCGGCAATGATCCGGAGCAGGGTTGTCTTGCCGACGCCGTTGGGTCCCTGAAGCCAATACAATCCATTTGGCAGCCGGAAATGTGGGATATCGAGCACACGCTGGGCGCCGTAATTCTTTTGAACCTGGATAAATTCCAACATACCGGATTGGTCGCCGAATGGCGCGAATTGTTTCAGCAGGCTCGTCTGGATTCGGGTATACTTTTGTCTTATAATTAATATTATGTTAAATAATACTCAATGTTAATATTGTTCATATTTAGTGAGTTCCCATCCCCCGGCCAGGCCTAGGCCTGGCCGGGGCCGAATTTTTAAAAGATTCCCCCTATTTTGCGGCCCAAACGAACTTGCTTAATGAGAATTCTTAAATGCCATTTCTCCAATGGTTCCGTTGCTGCCGTTTTAATCCATTCTGAGACCTCATGCCCAGTTTTCCTTCCCTTGGTCCATACGGTGCTATTCCTGCAGGGAAAATCGTATCAGACGAGCTATAAGACTGCCTTATCGATTAAGTTACTTTATGAATTCTTTGCATCGATTGGCGTTAATTTCGAAGAACAGGCAATATCAGGGCAGTTCCAGCCAATTTTCAAGAACCTGGACAGTCTCATCCACCGCTTACGGACCAATCCACAAAACACCTCACCGGTCTCCTATCAAGAATTTGACTTCTACCTGCGCAGCTTTAAATCCTTTCTGAAGTGGCTTGTTACCAGGTATAACAAGGACCCCAACCCTTACTTTATAACCGTTATCGAAGAAAGATTTACCTCATCCCTCCTACATCTTCCTTCACCTCCATCGGAATTCAAAAGCCTGGATGATCTTACTGTGCAACATCTTGAAAGCATTATACTCCCCACTTCCCACAAGAACCCGTTTAGACCGAGAACCAGGCTTCGGAACTGGTTAATGGTGGAATTATTGCTGCATACCGGCATGAGATCGGGCGAACTCCTCAATTTAAAGGTTCCCGACATATACAAAGACGGGGACAGCTATTATGTCAGGATCCGGCGAAGTACCATCCAGGAAGTCCAGGTAGATCCGCGATATAAAAAGCCCTCCATCAAAAATCTGTACAGCATACGAGTCGTCGCGATATCACAGCTCCTGTTCATGGGATTTGAGAAATACCTAGCGGCCGGCAGGAAGAAAAAAGCTTCCAAGATCAACCATGGCTATTTATTCACCAGTGAAAGGGAACGTCCAATGGCTTCGAACAGCCTATCAGCTATATTTAGCCGCATCCAGGATCGCCTGCAGGTAGAATACCCCGATGCGGTAACGGTCACTCCACACGCCTTGAGGCATACATTCGCTGAAAAGATGCTGAGATTCCTCCTTGAAGTAAAAGAGATCGACATGGACAGAGCCAAAGATGAATTAAGAAACATTTGTGGGTGGAGTGCTACCTCTCCTATGCCCAATCTCTATGCCAGGCGTTATATTGCCTTGATGGCCAACGCCCATAACCTGGAACGGATCAATTCCTCATTCAACAACTAAGCAATCAATGGCTTACCAATTTCAAAACCCAGGCAAGATTAGAATTCGTCAGCGGACAGCAGATCAGCCAAACTTCCTGGATATTTCCGGGGAGGACTGGAAGGCAATTGATGGAGGCGTTGCTTTCTCCATTCACTGGGGTGAGTTGGAGATCATTGATGAGGTGAAGGAGATCCTCAAAGCGTTTATCGCCCACCGCCTTTCAAGACAATCTGTATGGGGTTCATTCACCAGTGACGGCCGCTTGGTAACGTATATTTCAAAGAGCGCATTGGCGCAAAAGTTCCCATGGTCAAAATTGGACGTGCTTTCCTTTTTAGGACAGTTTGCTCAAGAGAAGGATTCCAATTACGTTTATGCCTTCAACTCGCTGTACGAATGGTGCATGCGACAGCATATTGACGGGTTCTCCCGCGAGACACTGCTTTGTGTGAAAGAGTATAAAATTAAACGACACAAGCAGTACGAAAAGGTATTTCTCTCCCAAACACACGTAACGCCTGAACAGGAGCATATCATTATTGAAGCCATCAATGCCGACTTTAACCGGAAAGATTACCCTGCTCTTCTCGAAAACGTCATCTTGCAGCTTTGCTTTGAACTTGCTCCCAGGCCTATACAGCTGTATACATTGGATGTTGAAGACTTCAAGGCAACGAAGAGTCCTTCCGGTGAAATCTATTACGCTTTGAATCTGCCTATGGCCAAAAAGCGGGCCAATGACAGGATTGAAAAGCGGTATCGCAGGATCAGTAAGCAGCTGGGCGAAAAGATAGCGCTGCTTTTGGAGACCAAAAATCCGGCATACAAGGAAGAACGTTTTCCTTTATTCACGCTCCAAGCTGACTCAAAGGCAAGAATCCCAAGTCCCGCATTCGGTAAAATGGTAATCGATCAGCTTCGTAATTCCGGTCTTCCAGACGGGAGGCCCACTCTCCTGCGGCACCACCTGGCGCAGTCATTAGCCGATCAAGGTGCTTCTGCAGAGACGATAGCTGAAATTATGGGTCATAACTCCACCCTACCGGCCAGGGCCTATATTGCGGCAACGCCCAAAATAGCAGCCATTAAGACCAGGGCATTGGGCAAGAACGAGACATACAAGAGTATTATGCATATGCTGCTCACCGGTGATATCGTTGATCGAACAGATACCCCTGAAGAACGGTTTGTCAAGGGGATGGTAGGCACTCAGTTTATCGGTGGCATCGGCGTTTGCGGGTTATCTGCCAATACTGCTTGCCCGAAAAACCCCATTTATTCCTGTTACACCTGCCATAAATTTCACCCATTCCCCGACGGGGCACATGCAGAAGTGAAGCTCCAGCTACAGCAGCAAGCCCAACTCTTTATCGATGTGGCCCAAAAAACCAGGCAACTGGGAAACAACAGGGCTGTGGTGCAATTGGAAAAAACCATAGAAGCTGTGGAGCATGTTATGCAACGTGTCGAAGATTCCAAGGGGCTAAAAACTATATAATCATGTTGGATGGCGTCGATCATTTAAATGGATTTATACAGGAAGAAAAGGTCTTCTTTGCTGCCTTAAACACTCCAATTTGCTGGGAAGCAGAACGCTGGGAAATAAAAGGGTGGCTTTTTCATCGTGAAAGGGATGCCCAACTTCTTTTCACCTATCCCAAGCGGGCTTATATGAAATTCCCAACCGAGTTCCCGGCCCCGGAGTCGATGAGTCTTTCCCCCATCTATGCCGATTTTACCAAAGCCATCGCGGTGTACCTGTACCGGACCAAGGCGTCTGGCTATATAGCTATTCGTAACTATGTCAATGAATGCAGGAGGCTCTATGTCATTCTTCACAGAAGGGACGAGCATTCACCCGCCTGCCTTACCCGCTGGCATTTTGAAGAAGTGGTCAGATTCCTTCAAGCTACTGGATACCAAAACCTATACGACGCTGCCACTAATTTGCAAGTGATCGCCTCCATTATTGACCAAAAGAATATATCCCCTTACCCCATTGCCTTCAAACATTCATTCAGCCCCTTGGAGTCCAGGCATTCCTATACCGCCATTGCAGAAATGGAAGCTGCTGACCAACGAGTAGGCGCAGATAAATTGCCCAGTCGAGAAGCGATGGAAGCTTACTCCACCTGCACCAATCATCCACTCAATGACGAGGAAGAAATCTTACTTCGGACAATTGATCTGCTCATCGCCATGGGCCAAAGGGGAAATGAGGTAACGTTAATTCCTCTTGATTGCTGGGTTGAACGTCCTTCAAGAGGTCAGCTCGGGGAAGCACTCACAGACGCCAACGGTGTCGCCATAAATGAGGTTGGCATACGGTACTATCCCGAGAAAAATTTTCAGCCGCGGGTTCACTGGCTGGCAGAACAGGATATCCCTTTGGCGCAGAGAGCGGTCTTCAGGCTAAAGGAGCTAACGAAAGAAGCCAGGGAAGTAGCGAAATGGCAGGAAGCCAACCCAGGCAAAGTATGGCAGTTTGCCCCAGATGAATTCATTGAAGACAACGATCTCATCAAGATCCTTGGATTCGAGCACACCTACAACCTATTCCTGTTCCTTAAACGAAATAATATCCTTCCTGTTCATACCAACCACAAGAAACGGAACCTGCTTCCCCGGAATCGAACGCAGGCGGCCCACTCTTACCGTGCCGGTGATATTGAAGGGCTTCTTCTCCCTAAACTCAATGATCATGTGGCTTTGCGGGAAAACACGGGTGGTCAGTGGAAGGTGGTATTAAAGACCAGTGAAGTATTAAGCATCCGCTTTGACGGAGCTTTTCGGTTCAAAAGAATAGCCAATATCTTTAAAGTTTTCCCTGAAAGAACACAGTTGAAAGAGATCAACGCTGCTTTGGGTTCGATACCAGGAATTGAATCAATTTTTGAACGCAGGAAGCTGACAGAAGCCGATGGGTCTAAGATAGTGCTTACCAGCCACCAGCCCCGGCATTGGCGAAATACCCTCTACGAATTGGCCGGCATGAGTAATGTTCAGCAGGCACTGGCCCTGGGCCGACAAAAATTAACTCAGAACAAGACCTATCAGCATGTGACTATTGAAGAGCTGACGCACCTGCATAAGGAATTATTATCTTTTAACAGCCCCCTGGAGAAGGTTACCTTTCTACATGACGGTATCCGTACCAACAAGATTTTGGGAGATTTGACCGACACCTACAATTTTTTGAAGGAAGACGAAGGGGTCAGTTCCGCGGAATCATTCCTGAAGACACATGCCCAGGCTTTGCATATCACCCCCTTTGGCGGCTGTACGCATGATTTTAGCCAAACCCCCTGCCTCAAACATTTGCAATGCTGGAATGGCTGTTCGAACCTGCACCGGACTAATACACCTGGAGAAAAGGAAAAATTGCAGCAGCTTTTGGAAGGCAGCAGGGAGGCGTTGAAAAAAATGGAGGTTGATCAGTCGGGTGAATATGGTACGGATGTTTGGGTTCAGGACCTAAAAACCAAGGTAGAGAATTTGGAAAAAGCGTTAAGAATGGAGGTTAATTCAGATCCTATTCCGGTTTTTCCGGATGGCAAACCAGTCACATTACCGTTATCAATGCAGCAACGTAGTTCCGTAAAAGACGAATAAATTCAAATATATGCCTAAAAAGCCCCGGGGTCAAAACTTAAATGAAAGGCTTAAGAAAGAATTAGATCAAATGCTAAAAGATGGCCACACCCTCTCCCCTATCTCTCGTTCGACCCTTCAGCGGAAACTTGGGTTAAATAGCCGTAGTACCCTATCTATGCCGGCCAGAGCTGACATGATAGAAAATGCCCGCCGGCAGCAGCTGCACCAGGCAGGACTCGACTCTTCCGGCAAAAAAAGGAGAAACACCGCTCAAGAACAGATTGAATATCTTAAACAGAAAATCGAGGCATTGGAAAAGGATAAGGTGAACTTGATCGAGCAGATTACCATGATCATAAACGGAATTCAGGCCAAAGGCTATCAACTGGAAGAATTAATGATGCCACTTAGATCGCAATTAAAGTAAATATGCGTGTACTGCGCGAACTTTTCTGAGCTTGACGCAGTAGAAGAACTTTCTGTTAATATCTTCTTCATCGCAATAGGGGACAAATCTAACGAATTCGACTCCGCTGGCCCCCTACCGTGCTTCTTGTCATCGTGATCGAACAACATTCTACAGCAGGACTTTTTATTTACCTTTACTTGGCTACAATTTAGAGTAAATCGGGTGCGGAGACATATACTCAGCCTCAATTAATTAACGATCAACAAATTAAACATAAATCCAGAATTCATACTTGTCCATCATTCAGCGAGCATTGAAGGTGCAACCCTGACCGAAATAGAGACCCAACTACTTCTCGAAGAGAATATTGTTCCCAAAGGAAAGCCCTTGATCCATAGTCATATGGTCAGAGATCATTATGATGCTTTGCAGCTCGTCCTGGAATCCGCGGCTGCCAAAAAACCTATCACGACGGAATTCATTCAGGAGATAAATGCACGTATTATGAAAAATACGGGCGACATTTATTACACCGTTTTCGGAGAGATCGATGCTTCGAAAGGAATGTTCCGAAAAGGAAATGTTAGCGCTGGCGGGCGCTATTTTCTAAATTACGATAAGGTGGTTCCCTATACCATGAAGCTTGCCAAAGATCTTGCCGAGCGTATTCCCAATGTCCGAAGCCAGGAAGACCAATTGAAACTTTCCTTTGCCGCTCATTTCGATCTTGTCTCGATCCATCCTTTCTATGATGGCAATGGCCGCGCCAGCCGTCTGTTAATGAATTATATACAGGCTTATCACGAACTACCACTGGCTATTGTCTTCTTACAGGATCAGCAAGAATATTATAGAGCCTTACAGGAAGCGACAAAACAAGAGGATAGGAAAATATTTGACGTTTTTATGTTCGAGCAATATAAAAAAACTATTTCTTCTTTTTCTTAGAAGGTTTATAAACATCTCTGGTGATTATAATAGGAACAAATTCAGCCTTATTTAAAAGCAGTTCGCTGTCATCCATTGCATAAGCAGCAGCTACTACTTTTTGAAGTTTTGCTCGGGGAAGCGTAGATCGCCTTTTAGCCGTTTTAATTCGGGTGGTTTTCATAAAATAAATATACCAAAATTTCAGTGATTTCAAGGGCAAGAGCAGGAGCCCTTACGCCAGCGTAGTAATATTTGAAGTTTATAGCAAAAGAATTGAAAGACTTATGATGTAATGCAAATTGAAGTAAAAAGTCGACAACTGATTTTCCTTAATAGGAATTCTTAGATATAATAAGTCTATTTTCTATCTTACAAAATACCGGAAGAAAGAGGCTAAATCTTTTAGGTCAAAATTATCAAACATTTTTAAGTTATTAATATTCAATAATTTACATACATTATAATTTCTTTAAAGTACGTTTGCAAAAAAATGGTACTTTTGATTTATAATTTATAAAGTTTTTCACGAAATCAAATAAATCATTCATTATCAATTATTTATTTGATTTATTTTTAAGCCTATTTTTAAAAATAAATTCTAACCTCAAAATTAATAATTATGAAACAACCAGATTTGATTGCCAATAGTGCTAAAGGCGCAGAAATCCTAGCTCAACCCCAATCTATTAATCTGGATAAGAGCAAAGTTCCAAATGCGGTATTAAGCAGATTAATCGCGGAAGTGAGCTTTGAAAGCCAGAATAATGTATTGGCTTATAACCGCACCCACAATCGTCATAACCGTGGACGATAAGCAACAGCAAAGATCAGCGCTTGACACCATACTTATAAAAGTTGCCAGTAGATGCAATATTAATTGTCAGTACTGCTATGTTTATAACATGGGAGATGACAATTGGTCACGCCTGGAAAAACTTATGTCCACCGAAACGATGGATGCAGTTTGTGATGCACTGAAAACAGTGATCGGTTATCAGAATAAATGCTTTAGCGTTGTTTTGCATGGTGGAGAACCGTTTCTTTTGGGATCTTTGAAATTGGAGTATTTATTAAAAAATCTTCGCAAAGCTATACCCTCTGCTTATCCCATTAGTATACAGACCAATGGCGTTCTGATCACCAGGGAGATTCTGGACATTTGCTCAACGTTTCAAGTTAGCGTTGCTGTTAGCATAGATGGGCCGGAACATGTCCATAATAAACATAGAGTTTCCCATAAAGGAGAGGGGACTTTTAAAGATGTACTACGAGGTATAGAGGAACTAAAAGCCCATCCAGATGCCGCTTTTTTAAATGCCGGGCTTTTAGCGGTAATTGATCCAGTGTCCGACCCTAAAGAAATTTATAACTTTTTTAAAGCAATTGGAGCGCCGAGTGTAGACTTTTTATATAAGGATGGTAATCATACAAACCTTCCACTTCATAAATCTTCTCTTGCTTCAACAGAATACGGATCCTGGATGACGGGTCTTCTACATACGTACTTGGAAGATTATAATCCTTTGCCGATTAGAGTATTGGACGATATGCTAAAGGTGCTATTGGGTGGAATTGTAACAAAAGAAGGATTGGGAATCACTGATTTTGGAATAATAATCATTGATACTGATGGCACAGTAATGAAGAATGACACGTTGAAAAGCTCGTACAATGGCGCCGATAAATTTATCAAACCATTGAATATTAAAGATCCGAATTGGATTGAATTCCTGCATTCGAAAGAATTTAATGCGTACCGGGAGATGCAAAAGCCTACGAACTTACAATGCGTAAGTTGTCCCGAACTGTCCGTTTGCGGCGGCGGGATGATCCTTCACCGCTGGAGCAAAGAAAACGGCTTTGACAATCCTTCGGTATATTGCGCCGATCAATTGCACCTGATTAGCCACATGCGAAAAAAACTAGCTCAATTTGACCTGAAATATGAACGAGTATAACTTCATCGATCTTTCATCGATTGAGTCGGAAACGGAACCTTTCCCGCACTTTAGCGCTGCTTCAGCCCTTCAAAACAATTTGGGAAACTTGCTATTTGACTGGTTTAAGCAAACGAAAGCCTGGATGTTGGTAGAGACGGATTTTTATGAGCAATACGAAATCAACATGCTGAGCGTTGACCTTCCGACGCATTTACAGTTTCTCGTAAGCAAGGAAGTCATTAATGTCATAAAAGAGAAGTTTAAAATCATTTTTAACATTGGCTCCCTTGACCTGGTAGGCCTCGTAGCGCATAAATTGGTTGACGGTCAAAAAATCGGAATTCACAACGACTTCATTGATGAGGAAGAAACGCATCGTTTGGTGATCCATGTTAATCCCGGTTGGACAGATGAAAATGGAGGGTATCTGATGCTTTTTGGCTCCGACAAAGTAAACGATGTTTCAAAGATCATTCAGCCTGCAAACAACTCTGCATTTGGATTTGAGATATCCACCAATTCCCATCATGCCGTTTCAAAAATATATGATTATATCCGCTATACTTTGATTTACACCTTTAAGAAAGGATAGAGTATGTTGTTAAAAGAAAAAGTCCACAGTTTCATCAACCACCCATACCCCCTTTGGGAGTGCAATCTAACAGCATTGCTGGTGCAAGAAAAATGGACAGAACTTGGTATTAACCGTCAAATCAATCCTGACAATTACAGCACGGTAGCATGCATTTATGACGACGCCAATGACAAAATACCACCTATTAAAAATCAACCTATCCTTTCATTCGATGGGGAGAATGGAGCTGTCTATTTAGAGAACCCTTCGTTCGATTATTTGCAGAAGTTTTACGATGAACACGGTCTGGCTCCCCTTTCCGAAAACGAACTCACTTCTAGCCATGCAGGGGCAAAAATTAAAAGCGCCTTCAACACGATTGACCAAGTTCCCGTGGCCAATGCCTGTATTAAGAGATTGGTCCGGTCAATCCATGTATTATCACAAGAGGATGCAGAAATAGATGTGAGCTATAGCCATCCTGTCATTCCCTTTTCCATTTTTGTTTCCGTTTGCCAGGACAGTTCCATGCTCTCCAATTTACGTGTGGCGGAATCCATGCTGCATGAGGCCATGCATTTAAAGCTGACTTTGATCGAGGAGATAACTCCAATGGTAAAGTCGAATACCGTAGGTCTGTATTTTTCACCATGGCGGGAAGAAAAAAGACCTGCACAAGGAGTTTTACACGGTCTATTCGTGTTTTCAGCCATTCATGACTTTTATTTGCAAATGCTAGCGAAATTTTCTGATATTAAGGATGTAAATAGTTACTTGAATTTTCGAATAGAAGATATCGAGAAAGAATTAAAAAGGTTAGATGATTTTCCGAACACTTCAGACCTTACTCCAGAAGGCAAAATGCTTGCTACTAAACTCCTGTTAAATTTAAATCCTTTAAATAATCAATAGCGGTAGCGGAAAATTCCGCTTCCGGTTTTTGGGAATCTTTGATGAATTGTCGTGCTTCTGCAACCTTTTTACTATCGTGATGATCCTTAGCAAGTAAAATTGCTATCTTGTCTTCAAGAGTATTAATAAGCTCCTTTCTCATATCATTTAGGGCTTCTCTACCAAGACCGCAAATTTCAATGGTTTTCTTCCCTGCCTTTGTTATTCCTACTGGCAATTCCTTATCAAAAATAATTTGCTTTCTTGGATCATCTTCTGGATTAATCAAAAGAGGAGTCTCCGCATTGATATCATCGCGGTGAGATTTTGCCCGTTTGGATTCATCCTCTAATGGGAACAGGTTGCCTTTATGCATTTTACTATTACATCCAGAGCAGACAAAAAATAAATTACTCCATTCATACCCTAACCAATAATATCCTGGTTTCTTTAACTTTTCTTTCCTATCGGAATGATATCCAGCCTTTGGTCTAAAATGTTCAACTGCTCCATTTTCATCTTTTTGGCTCTTTTCGCAAAAACAACATTTGTCAAATTGGGCTCTCTTCAATATTTTCTTTATACTCGTATGTCCATAAATCTTATTTGTAATTTTAATAACTGTATTAGGATCAGCATCGTATTTATTTCGATTTATAGTATCGGCGGCCTTCCCCTCATTTAGCAATTTCTTCGGAATAGCCGCTGGTTTTTTAACCGTGATCATAACTCAATCTTAGTTTTATTTTGCCTAGCCTTTTCAACAATTTCTGTAATCAATTTTCGATTCTCTATTTCTTTAGGACTTTCTCCAGAAGGTAGTTCTTTCAGTTCCTTATTGATAGCTGCCAGTCGCTCTTTTTGCTTTCGAGTTAGCCTTTTTGCGTTTATTAATTTCTCTCGTTCATTATAAAGCTCTTCATATTTGATTCCGCGAGCGGATTGCAAACCAAAAAAATCGCTCGTTAATATTTGATCCACCCGCCACCCATCTATTCCTTTTGGGTTATTTTCCACTTTAACACCATCTTCTTCATGCTTTAAAACAGCATAATTGGCATCCACGGCAGCCTGTACCATTAATGGGGTATGAGCTGTCGCAATAAATTGGACGTTTCGGAAACTGTTTGAAAGATTGCTCATAATTTCCCGTTGCCAAACTGGATGTAAGTGTAAATCAATTTCATCTATTATCACAATTGCAGGCTGCTCCAGTGGATCTTCATTAGAAGGTAAATCTTGATATTTATTTAATAACCTCCAGGCCAAATCAATCGTTAAAGATGTTACTGTTTTGTATCCTAAGCTAAAATCGCCGAATGGTATTTTCACTCCGTGTTTGGTAGTTATCAGAATCCCGCCTTCGACGTCTTGATCCATGATTTTTGGCGGGGAAACATCAATATCCTGGATTTTCTCAAAGTCTGGCAGAACTCGTACCAGCATGTTTTTTATCCTATCGAGAAAATCGGAGTATTTTTTCCTTTCAGCTTTTGTTTTAGATGCCCTTGCGTTATAATTTAAAGTGTGCAGAATTTCTTCAGCGTCATATAACTCTGTAGTTTCGGCAACAAAATTTGGAATTGTGTCAATCAAATGAGGATTATTTAGATTTAGCTTGCCTAGTTTTCTGGATGCACTGTAAGCAAATAACAGTAACTCTTTGGTGAAAAATAATTTCTTGTTTTCACTCTTTGTATAAAATTTAGGAAAAACTTCATCTAATTTACCCTCTTTATTAAGTTGAATACCCATCGTTGTTGTACAGATTATCTCTGCCTTTGATGAGTTCTTGGCATCTAATTGTTTGTTGGCAATGAAAACCGCTTTAAGATGAGCCTCTGTTTTACTCTTTCTAACCAATCGATTTAATACCTCGTTTTGTTCATCATTTATTATTGGACCCGGCACAAAACCTTTTGTTTCTTTCAGGTCATAAGGCAATAAGGGCTTCATCCATGCGATGCATTGTAACAAAGTTGACTTTCCTGTGCTATTGTCTCCCAAAATTAAAGTCCAGTGTGGGATTGTTCCTCTTTCAGTTTCGAGATTCAAAAAAACCTCCCCAAAGGTTCTGATATCTTTTAGTTCAAGAGATTGGATATAGATCGGCGTTGGTTTCATGATTTTGGTTTAAACGATAAGTAGTCATACAAAACATTTATTAGAGCATTCTCTATAATTCTGCCTGCCCTTTTATAAACGGGCAATTTGAAAACGTTGACTATTTGATTCATTAAACTTATGAATTTGTTTCTCATTTCCTGCAATTTTTTTTCTTCCAAGCTACGATTGAAATTTACTATTACCCATTAACGAAGTACGCGCATAGGTCGTCTTTCTTTCAACCTTTTAGGGGGATCCCCTGGATTAGTCAGATGGGCAGTTTTATAAGCTGGGGACTGCCAGGTTTATTGGACATTCGGAAGAAGGCGGATTGATAGCCGGCCTGGACTATGAGGGTTTTGATCTCCTGCATTTTATCCTCCGGGGTCCTGATACCAAAGATGACTTCCACCAAACATCGCTTGTCGAAGCAGATATTCCCTCGGTGCTGAAGATAGAGCGTCCCCGTTTTAGCCACGCGAATCTCCTTCTCATATTGCCAATCAGACATTTTCGTGCCAAAGAAAAATTGTACCAGGGCTCCGGGCTGCCGACGATGGAAGAGGAAATCAAATGACGGGATATTGTCCACATAGTCGACGACGATAGGTGCAGTAAAGAAGGACCAGTCTTCCATCATGTCAAATTTAAGGCAAACGCCTCTATCTCCGTCTGCATAGTGCGCCCATAGAAGGGGTACGTCATCATGTTGGCTGAAGCAACATATTCCTGTGTTTGCGGCTTCGGCCTTGGCCTGTTTTCGGACGGGGGCAGCAAGTTCGTCCGAATGGTCGGAAAAATGTCTTACGAGCGTTTCGAGGCTGTTACCGCGGTTAGCTCCTCTTGCCATAATGCTCTCTGCAAGGGCCAGGATAGCCTCCGGATTAGGCTTAGCAATTTCCACGTAGGACTTTACCTCCAGGTAGTCGTTGAAGGTCTCCGGGTCCGCAAACCATAGGCTGCCTTCCCGCAGTGTTTGGTATAGCCATTCATTGATAGGACGGTATTTGCAGATGATGGTATCAAATTCCCGGCCGTTTATGATCTGTTTCATCTCGATATTTTTAGTCGCTACCGCCGGTCCGCAACAGGGACCTGGCGACGGGTACTCAAATTTACCACTTTTACCGGCCAACCAAGAAGTGCAAAACTTGACCGCTGCATGGGCCTCGACCACTTCGGCGAGGGCAATCCCCAGAAATGATCAGGCAGGGGCCCCTATCAAGAGTTCTAACTAAGACCCTCCTAGGTTACCGGGGATGCGTATAGCAAAATTATAAAAATAAGGTGTTTTTACGGGTAATAATTATAAGTATACCCCGTAAATTGAACCATTATGAGCATACCCGAGCAACGATTAAAAGAAGCCATCGATTTTCTTCGATATCTCTCCAAAAATGTTTATACGGCGTATAACGATCATCAGCAATTAACGGAACAATTAAATGAAATTTCCACCGAAGGAAAAAATATCTTGTGGGCGACTTATCAGGATAAGACAGGCCCTATAACTGCAATCAGGCGAGACGTTGCAGAAATCCTACAGGAAAGAGAAATCACGTTGAATGATTTGGACACCATTATTGGAAGGGAAAAAAGGGCTAATCCCAATTCATTTTCCAGAATGTACAAAGAATGGTACAATATTTTATATGCTTTACTGCTCCATGATTATAAGGATAAGATGTTGCAGGCTATTGAAACGATTAAGACTACTGTCCTATCTGCGTTAGGTGATCTCAACCCACTTGCATTTGTCCCATTTGATTTCACGGGGGAAAGGCAAACCGGCAGCACTCGCTTTTGGCTGGCTTTTTACAACAATACCCATCCTAACCAGAAGTCAGCCAGACAGCTCTTCCTAGACATCGTGAATGGAGAAATAACTTACAGCTTGTATAACCGTCCGGAGAATGTACACCAGGATAGGATCATAATAGGAAAGGGTGCAGATTTTGACAGCCGCCTGTTATTAGACCATTTTACGGCGCATCTACCGGACATCCTGCAGAACAATTATTTTGCCCGGGAACGCATATTGCCTCTTTATAAAGGACAATCTATTTACAAAGTCTCCATGGGACCGGATCCAATAGACCAAGAGTCATTTGATTTTTTTTTGCAGGAAGAACTGATTATCGTGCACGGAGATACGAAGTCAAAAGGCCGTACCAGTCAGTCGCAGGGACAGGTATTTAGTGAGGAGATGAAGATCGGAGATTATTTCTATTTGTGCCGGGGTAATACCAAATTAATGCTGGTTGGAAAGATCGTTTCTGAGGCGGAGGATGTATTAAACGAGAAATGGATAGACGACGGATGGCTACAGCGAAAATACGAAATTGTACAGCAAGCAACTAGTACAGATTCATACAACGACAAACAGAAGTGGTGGACGCCCAATGACAGGTCTACCTGCATAAGGATTCCCGATGAGGAGCTGATATTGGCGAATCAATTGCTTTTCTCTCCTTTTTTCTCTGCTATATTTCAGCAAGTTGAAGCAGATCCTCCTTTACCTTTAAAACAAGCAAATATTAGTTATACCATGAACAAGCTTAATATCATTCTTTTTGGCCCTCCCGGTACAGGCAAAACGTATACTACTATCGAAAGATCTGTACAGTTAGCCAATGAGAAATTTTCATTCCTCAACGATGACGGTAGTTCAAAGAGCAGAAAACAAATAAAAGATGAATATGAAAGGATTAGGAATCAGGAAAAACGCATTCAGTTCGTTACCTTCCATCAAAGTTCTAACTATGAAGATTTTGTAGAAGGGATAAAACCTGTTTTAGAAGAAGATGAAACAGGTGAGACCGAAAGTCTAGCTCGAAAATTATCCTATTCCATGCAGCCAGGCATTTTTAAAATAACGGCTGCATTGGCTGCCTACCAATGTTATTTAAAATGGAATGAAAGCAGAATTGAAGAAAAAGGGACGAATACATCCTTCGACGAACTGTATGATGCCTTTGTCGAGCATTTAAAAGATGAAATGCTACAGAACAAGTATCCTGAATTTAGGACCATAACCGGACGAGCAATCAAGGTAATAAGAGTCAATCGCAACGACTCCATTGTGACGGAATCTATAAATGCAAATCGGAAAAGAGAAGGCCCACCTAAGACAAAAGAGAATTTTCATAAGTTATATGACCGATTTACCCGAATAGAACAGATTACGACATTGGACCAGATCCAGGAAGTGATCCAGATACAGCCCGGAATTTCCGGCTTCTATGCGGTCTTTAAAGGACTTAAAGAATTCGAAAAGAGTCTGGGTGGGACTGTTATTTCAGAAGAAGAAAAAGAGCTTCAGCTAAGTGAAGCAGAAATTATAAAACAATTCGAAACGGGAGTTTATGATCAGGCGGCTAGATCCATGGGGCGTGAAGCAAAGCCAGTTGTTCTGATCATCGACGAAATCAACAGAGGCAATATATCTGCCATCCTTGGCGAATTAATCACCCTGCTCGAACCGGACAAGCGTTTTGGCGCCGAGGAAGAACTCAAGGTGCATCTGACCTATTCCAAAACAGAGTTTTATGTTCCCCTGAACCTGTATTTGATAGGCACCATGAATACCGCGGACCGAAGTGTCGAGGCGCTGGATACTGCATTAAGAAGGAGATTTCAATTCGAATCTATATTACCCAAACCCGAAATACTCATAAATACCGCCGGAGAAGATATCGTTATACAAACGATTTCTTTGAAATCCTTGCTCCAAAAACTTAATAATCGGATAGCTTACCTGACGGATGAGGACCATCAAATCGGCCATGCCTATTTTATGCATGTTCAAAATCCGAATGATTTGAAGGCGGTTTTTGCTAAGAATATCATGCCCCTACTAAAAGAGTATTTTTATAATGATTTTGGCAAAATAAGGCTTGTTTTAGGAAATGGCTTTGTACAGAAAAAAGAAGGCAATACAGGCAAACCAGGTTTTGCTGTAAACGACGAACCCTTCTTTTTAGAAAAGAATATATATCGAGTGGTCGACATCAACGAGGAATTCGACATCATTGATGCCTTGACACAAACCTTGAAGGATGCTTAGCGATAATACCATACGTGTTTATGAATACTCTTGGCTAATCGTAGGGGTTCGATACAATAATATCGAATTTACATCAAGACTTAAGGATCTTTTAGCGCAATATCTTACCGAGAACCCTGGGTGCGGATATTTTATCGTATATTATGACCGAGTAAGGTTTTGTAATTATGTCGGAGTCATCGGACTAAGTGATATCACCATCGAGGTCTTGCCAAAGACGGACAGGCATTCGGGTGATGAGAAAATGTGGCAGAAAATGATGCTGGAAATGTTGATGATCGGTATACAGGTGAAGGCAAAAGTTACGACACATGCCAACATCAGCATCCGAAAATACAATATCCTCGAGACATATATCCTTCTGTTCCTGGAGGAGGTCGAAAGGCTTATGCATGAAGGACTAGTCAAAAAGTACAGAATGGAGGTGGGGAATCGGCATGCCTTAAACGGCAGGCTGCTGATTCACCAACATGTAAATAAAAACATAGTTCATGCAGAGCGCTTCTTTGTCAGCCATCAGGTATATGACAGAGACAATATTTTCAATGCCCTGATTGGCGAAGCACTGCATCTTATCAGCTCGATACCGACATCATCGGAAACAAATTCTTTTTGCCGGCAATTATTGTTGGATTTTCCAGAGTGCAGACCAATCAATGTCATACCCGCTCATTTCGAGCGGCTTATGTACGACCGAAAAACTAACAGATACAGAGTGGCCATGGAATTCGCCAGAATTATCCTGTTGAATTTTCACCCTGATGTCAAAGGCGGATCGGAGCATATTTTGGCCATCATGTTTGATATGAATCTGCTTTGGGAAACTTATATTTTCGCTATGCTGACACGTGCGAAAAAAAGTCTCTCCAGCAAATTTGACATATGGCCACAAAAGGTTGAAAATTTCTGGCTTCATCCAGACAAATGGTCCTTACATCTTAAACCCGATATTGTCATAAATAGGCTGGATGGGGATAAAGAGACTGTTATCGTGGATACCAAGTGGAAATTTAATGCCGATACTTCCACGGAGGATGTCCGACAGTTGTATGCATATGGACATTACTTCAGAGCCGGACGCAGGTATTTGCTTTACCCAGATAATAATATAAAAGTAGAGGTTAAAGAGGGGAAATTTTATGACGTGCATAACAATGAATATTCCGAGAAGGAAAGGTGCGGCCTTTTGTTCGTAAATCCTTTTACTCAAGATAAAAACCTCGATTATTCTATTGGGGGAAATATACTCGTGGCGTTATTTGGGCAAGATTGTTGATGGTTATTTTAGATGAGCAATTCAATGGACAACTGCCGTGGAGATGGCCTTTTTCTGACTTTATATTGCCCTCTACCTTGCTCGATATTTTAATAACAATAGCTAAAGATAGCAAATGACAGAATTGCAGTATTTAATATTAAAAGAGTATTATACGAGAAAACAGATTAACAGCTATGAGTTCTATCATAATTTTCCCCTTAGGTTCCCTCAATATACTCTTGCACAGATAAAAACTGAAGTAGGTTTTTTGCATACTAGCCTTTTCATAGATTCTCCTCCAGGCACATTTAACACCTTGGGTATTACAAGGGAAGGGGAATCAAAATTTAATTTAGAAGAAACTGCTCTATCTATGAGGAAAAGGTTTGGAGAATCTGAAGCATTTTCCCCATTACCCCCTTTGAAAGAAAAATCACAGGAAGGTGATCTTGTCAATAATGGAAGTAAGGTTAGAACTACCAATATTAAAAGAATAGTTGATAATGCCATAACAAAGTGGGTTTTAAAATATATAATTGAAATTATAATTGGGGGTGTGATTGCAGGATTGCTGACTACTTATATAATCGTGAGATACAAAATCCCACACTAACAGGTTCGCAAGGGTCTTATGCCTTCTAGTTGCCATTTCTTAAAGGTCATAGAAATCCGTACATTCGAGATCAAAAAGCCAAATATGCACTTTGCTGCTTGTGAATCTGGGCTTGCAATTATAAAAAGATTTTCGCTTACTCTTTATCAACCATTAATATGACAGTAATTAATTGGAGCTTAAATCATTTTCCCCCAATCATCGCAAGTGTTAACTGCTACTTTCCGACTACCTGATATCTCAACTTTATAGGATAAAACTGGATTCTACGAATTTGTGCATGAATATCATCTACACAAGGACCTGGAAACAGATCGTCATTGTTGTTTCCGTCACTATCGCCAACTAAAGTGACCAGGGAGATGGGCGAGGTCTCCTCAATAAAAGCAAACGGATTTAGCCCTTTGTGGGTCAATTGAGCCGAGATGTTGGCTTCAATGGGCGTTAAAATGGTCTCAATGGTATAATTTTCCGGCAAATCGATGATCTTCTCATATCGCTGTACGTTGCCGGATGTTCGATCTCCTCCGGGCTCGGTGATATTCGCCATGATCTGGGCCCAAACCGAATTTTTTCCCGCTTCCAGTTTGATATTGAACTGTATAAAAGGATCGGACCCAAAATTTCTGTCATCGCCGCCCGATTTTACGGCGCACAGGCGTTCTATGTCTTGTATCAAAATGGTGGTATCGTGAATGCTAATTACAGGCTGGAAAAAAATGCTAAAGAAGGCTGCAGGCGTCAAAGGGTTCCTCCCAGCGCGCCCAATTTGATCAAACGTAAAGCTAACAGTATGGTTCTTGTAAACAAATTTCTTGGTTTCCCCTTTTCTGAGATAAAGGCTTTGGATCAAATTGCCAGCCAAACTTTCGGTGAATGAAACGATAATACTTTCATCGTGTCTGTCCAGGTAGGTTAAGCCGACGTTTATGTTATTGTACTTTCGATAATAACCAACCTTAAACCAACTGGAAAATTCCCCGTTAAAGCCATTGACCGGTGGTGCTCCCGGCAGAGGAGCCAGACTTGCGGGGGATATTGCCGAAGGGTCCAAGCCATAAGCTATATACAATTCATATACATTCCTGACAAAATCCTCATAGCTCATGAAAAAATAGCCTTGTTGCCCCCAATCGATTCCCCAGCTATTTAATATTTTAAACATACCCGTTTTGTCATCATACCCGGTGCAAACCACTGCATGACGACCATGACCATATTTTTTTGCAGGATTGTAATGCCAGATAAAGGGTGAGCCTGACTTTGCGTGCTCATACCCATCGCTTACGAATGGCGAATCAACATTTAGTGAGATCATTATTGGATAACCGGAAAAAATATTGTATCGAATAGCCAGCAGGTCTTTCGGTATAGGCTCAAAGGCCGATATTTTATGAACCGCAGCTTTTTGCCGGTTTTTTTTATCAGCCACAGGTATAAGACAACCCAAGGAATCATCCCCATAATATGTGCACTCTGCCATGGTGAGGGCGCCTACATCCCGCAAGAATTTTAGCGCTGTGGTGTAGAGTATGCTGTAGATTCCGGAGCATGGTACCCCCCCATTCCGATTTATGGTAACCCCTCATTCCGGAGCATGGTAACCCCACCCAGGGGAATGGATATTACGGCTATTTTGTTCCTGTTGGGGCTGCTTTT
>Ga0134128_10002701_pt1 | contig 21859 bp, 34 predicted proteins | sample KB31754_FD_96462 | JGI IMG/M metagenome (GOLD analysis project Ga0134128, IMG submission 96462) | Terrestrial soil microbial communities with excess Nitrogen fertilizer from Kellogg Biological Station, Michigan, USA - KB3-175-4 | ecosystem: Environmental > Terrestrial > Soil > Unclassified ... | reverse complement strand
GCATTAGATTTGATACCTCAAGCTTGCAAAGTCTTCCTGTGGTTTCGGCATGGCCTCATCTGCAAACGCATCGAATAGGTGCTTCATATCGGATCGCAGATCGGGATCGTGCTTAATCATTTCCGCCACCCTCTTGCCGTGTTTCTGGTAGAGCGCTACGAAATGGCGCCCAATCGGATCGTAGCGGTAGGTTCCATCCAGCCAGGTGCGGATGGCATGAGTCTTCGGGGAAGTTGTCCCGTACAGTTCCTCGGCAATCCAGCAGAACCATGTACTCGGGTCGCTGGTAATGCCTCCACTGTTGCCGCCTTTAAGCGCACTCAGTAAGCCAGTAAATCCAGAGGTCAGCCCCGGTATCATGCCGTTGATAGAATTGCCGACCCCCAGCGTCCCCGCCGCCTGTGCTGCTCCCTGCTGCCCATAGAGAGATGCAATATCCCCGCCGATGCCGGATATGAGATTCCCGGCCCCTCCGGCCGCGCTCAAGCCCTGCTGTGATGCCCCTAGCAGGCGGTTGTAGGTATTGTTCTGATTGTTCAGGAACGTGTTATAGGCAGACTGGTACTGAGTCTGGGCATTGTTGAATGCGTTCTGGTAGTTGGTCGAAGCGGCTCCCTGGGCGTAATTGTTCAGGTCTGCTAGGGTTCTGCCGGTAAGCAGACTTCCTTTGCCGGCGGCTGAGTTCTGAGCCGCGTCCAATCCCTGCTGGAGCTGGAATTGATAGCCCGGAGTAGCGGCGGCTTCTGCCGCCGTGGGCGCGGTGAATTGCTGCGTCCATGGAGTTAGCAACCCCTGCCCTGGGGTTCCCAGAAGGCTGTTGAGCGTGGTGGATGCGTTCGCTCCGGTGTTCAGATAAGGGCTATAGTTCGCCAGCCCTTTCTGTTCCTGGCCGCCGAGATACTGCTGCGCCTGTTGGAGAGCCTGAATATACTGCTTGGAGGCCTTGGATGCTTGATTGGCCCCAAAGAGGCCGCCAAACAACGAACCGGCCATGCCGATACCTGCCGTTAGTGCGCCACCAAAGGGCATTATAGGTGCCTCACTTGTGTCATTTGCTCAATTACGTGGCCATACTTTGCAAAGAGCGTTTTCTCGAAATCGTTTCCGGGAATGGAAAAATACACCGGAGCGCCTACTGGGCGTCGCAGGTGATTATCGAGAACATTGCGTATCTGGTAGCTGAATCCGTGTCGCCTGAGGTCTTCTTTTACCCATGATCCCGCTGCATGCCAGGCTTGCTGCACTGCAGCGAAGCCAACAATCTCTTTCTCGTCCCACATAATGGCCGCATGTGCCTTACCCTTGAAGAGAGGGATATTGCCGATGCGCACGGAAAGCTTACTCAACTGTTCAATTTCCTCAGGAGTAGCAATTCTGATTTCACGCATGCTTTTATGATCGCTCCATCACAATGATCTGACTTGTATTCAAAACATCCACGGCGCTTCCGTTGGGCGATTGGACGGCGAGGTAATACTTATACAATTTCGTCACATCCAACCCGGTATCGAGGTATGAAAAGCTTGCTGCCGTGTTTGATCCGTTGACGGTTGCGCCGCCAAAGAAAGCATCACCCCCCACAGCAACATCTCCAACATTCGGCGCGGCCCCATTGGCCGGAACATTGCCCAGCGTCCTGAATACCGTCATATATACGGGGCCCGCGCTGTTTACATTGAACGTGACTCTGGCTTTTATCGTGAATTCCGCATAGCGAATTGGTTTTTGAGCATTGGCTGTCCCGATCCCGGTGGACTGCGTTGTTCCATTGGCCGCCACAGTGACGCCCACTGTTGTCGCTACGCCGCGATTCGATACCGGGGCATTGAGCAAATCAGACGCGCTTTGCAGCCAGCGGGTACGGTTATAGCCGGAATTACCCGGCTTCTGGCTGTCCCAGTCCTGGGGCGTGATTTTATTGACTACGTTGCGGCTCATTATGTGATCTTGGCGTATGACTTGGAGAGTCTCGGCGAGGAATCCTGAGTCGAATTCGTGTAGGCATCCACCATGCGCCATGCAACCGGATCTGATACCGCGACCTTCGGCGTGAAACTGCGCCAACTTCCGAGTCGCCGGTCAACCGCTTCTGCCTTGAAATTCCCGGCCTTCCCGCACGGAATCATCCGTTCTGCTCCAAATGTCTGCCCAAAATCCTCAGAATAGGAAAACATAGCGTATGGAGGACGCGGCTTTCCGTTACCGTCTATGAGTGGCGGCTCCGGGCCTACTCCCACCTGAAAATCAACCTGAAATTCATTGATTGGCACCACGGTGCGACCGGCTTCTATTTGAATCGTCGGGCCAATTCTTGTCCTGACGATCTGCTGGGACACGCCCGAGCCGAGGTTTTCATTGAAAAACCGGATGTCCATGGAGTAGACATTCCCGGAGAGCCGGTCTCCAACCAGATGAGTGCCGAAATTGTAGGTATGGCATCTTCCGCGGTGCGCCTGCTGGGTTCCATTTACCAGCGATGTTCTCTGGTGCCACCATCCCATGTCTACATCGAGCGTCCATGTCGCGTTTGCTGTCGGAAACCACAGATCATAAAAATTGTGGCCCTGATCCTGTCGAGCAAATCCCACGGCGTCTGCAGTCACGTTCTTGGACATGAAATATTCCAGCCCATGATCCGAAACGCGCGTCGGAGTGAACCCATTCATCGCATACACGATCTTGTCTCCGCGGTCATCACCGCCCAGCCAGCAGATTGTTGTCCCGGCCTTGGCCGCTACCCTGGCAACCGAGAATTGCGCCGAGATTCCTACCTCGGCAAACCCTCCATTGACCGTATCAAACGGGAAAATAGGTGCACCTGTGAGCTGATAGGCAACTGCTCTCTTGGCTCCAAACACCCAGAGCAGAAGATTCGTTTCAATGATCGAAAGCAATTGGTCGGAAAACACCTGTACTTGGGAAATGGCAAGCCCTGACCATGTAGTAGCGTCTTCCGGGTTCGATACCTGCCATGTGTTGCCAATGGTGAGAGCGATAAAAAAGCCAGCAAGGAATTCGACCATCAAAACATTCGTCGGTGCGCCCGTGATGGCAGAAAACGTATTTGTAACCAGGCTAAAAACAGTGATCGTGCCTCCGCTGGCGATCAACAGTTGCGAGGGGTATGCTCCGCCGGTGGTTCCGCCGGCTACCATCGTTGCGGGGAGACCATCATCTACAATGAAATTATTCCCGCCGACCCCTCCGTAATCGGTGAATACTCCCTGTGCTGTGATTTCCAGGAGATGCGTCCCCGAAACAGCAAAGGTGCGGCTGTTGATGGTATACAGCCCGCGCACCGAAGGAAAATTGGCCGCACTGCCAAAATTGCAGTAGAGAGAAAGCCCTGGAGTTGGCAAAAGAGCAAACTGCGTTCTCGCGTTCGGCGATTCCATTTGCTCCGGATACCAGTTAATCAGAGCTTCCGCATCGGCTAAAGGCGTCTGGCTGGCGTACGCTGGGCCTACAAATCCAAATCTCATTTGGTAGCTTTTATGACCTGTTTGCGCTTCCGGTGAAAATGTTCCCGGCGCTTCCGTTCCCGCCCACCAGCGCCGCATCGCATACTGCTTCTTTGGCGCGCACATTCAGAGTTTCAATCTCTGAGCGATAGACCGCTGCACGCTCTTTGACCAGGGGAAACTTCGACATATCCGCGGGAAACTCTGCCGCCAGATCAACGGCCAGATTGAAGCGCAGCGCGCGCGCATATCCCGGCGGGAAGCTGAACTGCGAAGTCAGGTCGGGAAATTGCGCCAGCGCTCCCCAGAGATAAAGCACGACTGGATTGGCTTGAGTCGGCACCGGCCAAAAACTCAGGCTGATGTCAGGGAAGCCGGTCTCTGGATAGCACACTTGCGGCAATAGCGACGTAATTGATTTATTCGCCACGCCCTGCCACTGCACGTCATCGTACATATCCATCGGCAGCTCAACCGGGGTTGATTGGCTGGCCGAGTACATAACCGAAACACGCTCGAGACGTGGCGGCCGGGGAATCAAGAAGTCTTCATTGCCAGTGGCATTTCCTAGTGTGTACGTCTGCTGGTTTGCCTTCAGGCTGAAGGCGTTCTGGTTCTGGTCGAGCGTCGTGCGCGATACGACAAAAACGGTTCTCTTCTGAGAACTCCACGCATCGAGCAGATCGTTCAATACTTGCTGGCAATCTCTAAGTTCTGCCTGACTTAGGTCCTGCCCAGAGCGCAGCGCACCCACCAGGCGCAAAGCGGAAAGAATGAAGCTTGTAGCCGAGCGGGCTTGTGTGCTCTGTGGTCCTAAGTCAGGCATGATGGTTTATCCCTGATTCTCTTTCAGCCACGCTGTCTCTTGCGACTTGTTGTGGACGATCGAGGAGGTGCAGGCTGAATCCCACCCTTTTACAGCAGTCTCATAGAGTTCCTGAGCGTTCTGCTGTCCCTGAAAGTCCTTCAGGGTTGGGCGTGGCCCCTTGAACATCATTTTGGGGTATTCCTGGTGAACGTATGGCTTGGGCTTGTAAAGCCCGTGCCGTCCTTCACTAGGAGCGTATTCATGGGAACCCCGGCGGATTGATTCCTGCACCGCCGGATCTTCCATGTTGCGATTGGCATTGAGTACTGCCATGGGTTACTCGCCTTCCTTTTTCTCGTCGCCGGCGGGTTCTCCGGGGTTTTTGTCGAGTTTCAGATCGCTGCGCAGCTTCGCTTCGTGCTCCGCATCTTTGGCGATGATTGGTTCGCCATTGTCGTCGTGGGCAACAGCTTTGGGAAACTCTTGCACATTGACGAGATCGGGTGAATCGGGGCCACTTGGAACGTGTGGACCCCTTACGCGCTGCTCATGGGCGTCGAATGGCGTGACCAGATCTTTATGGGTCGCGTTTCCATCCAAAACTGCCTTATGACCAGCATTGAGGATTGCTTGCTTATCGATTGCCATTAACATCTCCTGTTTATGTGGCAGTTGAGGGCATCCACTTGGACGTCGCGGGATTCCAGATGAACGTCACGGCTGTGCCGGCAACAAAGGTGCCTGAGGCGGTCGAAATGTTTCCGCCCGTTCCCCAAGCGCAGATACCGTCACAGATGATGGTGAATTGGCAACTCCCAACAGCAGTCGCATTACACCCAACAGGGGTGTTGATGGTGGCTACTGAGGTTGTGCCGGTCATGTGGAACAGTGGGCCAGACGGAGTGATCGTTGACGCCGATGCAATCGTAGTCGTAGGCACGGACGACACAGGTACCAGAGGGTTATTGAATCCAGGCACCCATGTATTCGTTACCGATGAGCACAACCACTGAGCGCCAGTGAGAACATTCACCCACGGCGTTGAGGGCGTACCGGTAGGTGTGCAAGCTCCGGTCGGCGGATCGGCCTGAAACAATCCGGTTGGAACGGGGTTGCCGCCCTGTGCAATGGTTACGGCATAATTGGCACCGAACAGCACCATGGCGCCAGAAGCGTGTGGAGCAGCCTGGGTGCCCAAGTATCCGCGATTGACCGTGGCCACACAGCTTGAAGTGTTGATGGCGAAAATGCCCATTGCTTCCCGGTCAACATAGATAATGCTTGACGGCGTTCCGGGGAGAATTGGGGCTGCAAGCCCAGAGCAGGATGCGAGAGTTACTGTCTGGGAGATAGAGGGGCTGGTTCCAGAGTAGAACGCAGGGCCGTTGACGGCGGTTGAAAGCGTAGTCTGGGTGAGTGCGGTCTGGCCAAAAGAGAGGCCAGCACAACCCACCAAGACCAGAAGTAGGATTGATACTCTTTCGAGTAATGTTTTTTTCATTGTGTCTGTTGTTCCCTTCTTTTAGCTGGCGATTCGCACCGCAGCCTGTGGATACATGGTCAACCATCCGCCGAGCACATCAAGGCGCATCAGCAGGCGGTCGGTATTGATGTCGGGCTGAGCCCACATGCGGATGGCCAGACCAAGCTCTTTATCGGCCGCCATCTCCATCATGTGCTGGTTGTCGTACATTTCGAGGTCGGCGCAGCCGAAGGCGAAGGCTTCAGGATGGAAGGCAACGCCGCGAGCGCTTTGGACGGCGCTGGCGCCCTGCACAGTTACCGACGCGTTATTAGCTGGCGATACGTCAACTGTCTGGTAAGGACCAGCCAGAGTGATTCCATCACCATCCACGCAAGCGATTGGAATGTTCGCCTGCCCTGATCCGTTTGAAACCACGTTAGCAGTTACGACAAAGGGGCGCAGATCGCCGGTTGACTGGCGGGTCAGAGGATTGATCCTGTGAACGCCTGCAAAGAAGATCACGTCACCCTGGTTGAGCACCTGAGTGTTGTTTGACCAGCCAGAAGTGGCAATGCTTGATCCGGTCTGCCCGGCTCCGTTCACGACAGGAGTACCGCCCTGCGTGCCCGTGGTGAATACCGGAGCGTTCTGGGTCATAAACCAGTCAAACCCCAGGCCGGCGGCCACAAGGCCCTTGAAGTAGTCTTCCTCTCCGCCTTCACCCTTTGCCATGTTGCGCAGGAACGCGAAGCTTGAGGTTCCAGATCCGGTCGCTACCAAGCCTTGCAATGCCGGGAAAATTGAGCGCTGCATTCTCGGGGAGATATGCACCGAGAGGCCTTCTTCCGGATCAACCGGGATGCCTTCGTCAGCGAGAACCTGAAGAGCATTGAGGTAGGTGTCGGCAGAGTTGGGGACGGTGCCAGGAGTGCCGACTTCCGCTGGCACATTGGCGAACTGCTGCAAGCCGTCAAAATCAATGTCATTGGCGAGCTGCACGATCTTGGGTTTGGTCACTCGGTTCGTGAAGTCATCAAGTGACAGCGAGAGATCGGATGAAGTGAAAGCGCAGGCCTGCTGGTACTGCTTGTTCAGGACCAGCGGAACAGACCGCTCAATGTAGTCCTGAAGCTGGATGCCTTGACCGGCGGTGGATACGGAGCGCGCGGGCTTACGGATATTCAGCACATAGCCGATTTTGGCACCGGCTTTGCCGAACTTGTCATCGTAGCGGCGCACTACCTTTTTCGTGAAGGAGATTGAGTTTTCGAGCACCATGAGATTCTTAAAGCTGATCTCCTGGCGTGTGAGAATTTCATTTGGCATTTAAGCTCCTATTTTTGTCGGCGCTGAGCGGCCTTGAAGGCCTTGAAATTGCGCGCGATAGCCGCATCCCTGCTCGTCGAAGTTGACGCGGTTGCGGCGGTAGAAACCGGCTGTACGGGTTCCGGAATTTTCCTGATTGCTGGTCCGCGCTCCTCGACTACTTCCCGTTTTGTAGTCTTGGGCTTCAACCTCTCGGAGAGGTTTCCAATTTCCATGATTGCGGACAGCGGAGACATTGCATGTAGTTTCTTGGCATAATCCGGGTTCTTCCCGAGGTAGTAAGCCACCTCTGGGCCATTCTCCAGTTCATGCACGGCGAGATAAACGCTTTCCTGGATCGGGATATTGGAGCTCATCACATCATCCCAATCGTCGTGATCTTCCTTGAAAGCAGAGACTTTCTCTTTGTAACTGCTCCAATTCTTTTGCAGCCGGTCGTTTTCTTCTTTTTCGGCGGCTAATTGTTTTTCCTTCTTGCTGCGCTCCTGGTAGCGGTAATCGAACAGCGCTTCCTGGAATTCTTCATCACTCTCAAAGTCCTCGCGCTTGGGTGCGCCCTGGGACTCCGGCTCGGCTTCTTCTTCCTTTTTTTTGCCGCCTTTTTCCAGATCGGCAATGCGCTGATTGGCCGCGGCTAAATCTTTGCGAAGCTGCTCGGTGGCCTTCTTTACGGCTTTTTGTCGGCGGCTGAGATGCTGGGCCTCGGTTTCTTCTTCGCCATCTGGCTTCTCGCCTTCTTTTTCTTTTTCCTCGGCGCCCTTTGCCGCTGCCGCCGCTTTCTCTTCTTCTGTCGGTTCGGGAACTTCAACCTCATACCCGTTTTTGCGCAGAACGGCTTCTACGTCCTCTTTGGTTGCTCCCTGACTTCCACTGCTCAGAATGATTCCTGATGGCATCGCTTCCTCCTTTTAAGGTGCGGTTGTGCTTGAGATTTTGTTACTGAACTTACGGAGCAACATAGCCCGTGATTAAAACTCCAACTGTTCCGGCTGCGGTTCCCGCCTGTGTTGCGCAGATTGCATTTGCCGCCACGGGAACAAGCGGCGCGTCCCTGTGCAGACTGAATCCAGCGAGCCCCACTGCAATCGGGATGGTCGGAGTCAAGGCAGTTGTTCCTGTTCCGCAGTTAGTACCTGTCCCATACACGATTTGGACAGTTTCGGTTGTCCCTGCTGCCGTTGTCGCAAGCTGAACTCCGGTTACATAGAACCGATAGCCAGCCGCCGGTGCCGCGATGATCTGCGTGGTCGTGTTGCTCGAGAGCGTGATGAATGCAGACTGAGCATTCCCGGTGCCCTGCTGCGCAATCGTGGGCGATGGATCAATGGCCGTCTGGGTGACGGTGATCCAGGTATTCAGTGCCCCTGCCCCAAGAGCGGAGATTCTTACCCGAAAGCGGGTAGTTGCAAAAATTGGGCACGTCCATGCTCGCGTCTGGTTCGTTGGCAGGGTCTCGTTTATTTCAATGATGTTGGTATCGGTTCGAGTGCAAAGCTCCTGAAAGTAGCTCGTTCCGCCGGACGGATCGGAGAAATCAAAATTGATGACTGCTCCGGAATACGTTCCCGATACCGTCACCGTGGCAACGGCGTAATTTGAACTGTTGATGTCCAGTGCACTGCCGTTTAATCCTGTGGGCACCAGGCCAGTTGGAGGATTGGCCGTGTTAGCGCAGAAGGAATTCGGAGTAGAGCATGTGCTGTTAAGCAGCGCGTTATACGTGAGGTTCGGCAATGGCTGTTGGGCATTCGAGATAATCCCCACGCCTGCCAGCATCGCTACCAAGAGAAGTTTCTTCACTGCGCCACCGCCTCAGATGATTTCCGTTCCTTCCACAAGGCACCATCAAAGACCTCATAGCCGCCCGACGCAGTTTTACGTGCATCTCCCTGCCGGGGAACCCTTCGGTCGAAACTCACGAGGTACAGCACGTCGCCTATCGCCATTTCCTTGGCATCACAATCTGCAATCTCCACAGAAACGCTCCGATTCGTGTAGTTATTGGTTAATAGAATCGAGGAGTTATTTTTTTCGTGATGGACGGCTTTGACTTCTAAGCGAATTTCAAGGGATTTCATTCCGGAATACCTCCATTGATGGGCTGTGGCCTTGGTGGAGTAGGCGGAGCCGGGGTTACGGGCTGAACTTTTGGTTGAACGGATCCAGGCAATTCCGGCGTTGGCGGCGCTTCGCCAGCATCTTGATCTACCGTCATTCCCGCGTGCATGGCCTGCAGTTGTGTTGAAATGGCGCGCAGGGTCTCTTCTAAATGCGCCTGCGCCCCTGCGCTGTGGTCCTTCATGGCTTGCAGAGTGAGTTGGACTTGAGCATTCAGAAGCGCCATGCGCTCTTTACTCTCAATATCGAGGCGCTTGGTTCTGATCGTGTCGGCCGCGCGGTTCAATTCCTGCAACATCTGGTCATGCTGCGCACTGAGCGCCTGAAGCTGAGAATCCTTTTGTGCGAGGGCAGCGTCTTTGTCCTTACCTCCGTCATCGTCCTGCAGTTGCGGCGGAAGCATCTTTTTGAATCGCGCAGAGAGGACATCAGACTGCGCAAAATCGGCATTTTTAGCCCAAATATCGCCAACCATGGTGATTAGCTGCGGTTCGGCTGTAATCAGTGCGGTGAGGGCTTTAAATGCTTCCTGGCGGGCTGATTTGTACATGGGTCCAGCCGACAAGGCCACGTCATAGCTGCCCACGCTTACGTCATAGGCCTCGGTAACATTCTGCTGTGGGTTCAGGAGTTTCGAGGCCGCTTCCTGGTTCTCTTGCCCGTTGTAAACCACCACCTGCGACACTGAATCGTCGAGCTTGATAATGCGCTGCAGGCGTGCCGGCGATATCAGCTTGGGCCACAAATCCAGCAGTATCTTGCCTTGGTACTTGATTGCGCGATTCAACTGCTCATGCCATGTGAGGGCGCCAGTATCCGCCTGCTCCTGACGACTCAGAATGGCGATTCCAGACTCTTGTGGGTTAACAGGATCGCCCAACGTCTGGCCATAGATTCCCACAATGGCCTTCATGTCATAGTCGGCCTGCTGGATCAGTCCCTGCATTGCTTGGATCTGGGCATCGCGCCCTGCCCGTTGCGGCACGGGAAGCTGCCGGCCCTGCTCGTCATAGGCAGCAAAGTACATATGGCTGAAGTTCTTCCGGTTCATCTGCCGGTAGTCTTCATCCCATTGCGAGTTTTCCTTTGGGACCCACAACGGGTCCTTGGTGGTCATGTCCACCTGCTCCACGGCGCGCGTAACCATGAAGTCGTAGATCCTTTGGGCATCGCGGTAGTCCCGGACCATGCCAGAACAGTGAATCTTTCCGTTTACGTTGATCTTTACCCCAGAAACTTCCGGGATCGGAATGTATTTGCCGAGATACTCATAGCGCTTGAGCACCTGAATGGCGTCATGCTTGACGCAATTCACTTTGCGCAGCACGGTCTCACGCTCTTGAACGACTGTGCGGCCCGCCAAATCCTGCTTGAGGCATGTTGTTCCATCCTCAAGCAGGCACAAGGTATCGCGCACCAGATCAATCCACCAGTATTCGGCGATTCTCACGCCCTCTTTGTTGACCCAATCCGCCGGCGCATTGCCCATCTGCGAAGGGAAGCGGAGCTTTACCAGTTCAGTCTGGCCAAACTGTGCTTCATACTGCTCTTTACTCAAGTCTTCAACGATGTGCGCCCAGAGTGGGTCGTTGCCGTCGATTCCGCGCACCGGGGAGAGGTAAAACGCAAAAGGGTTCTGGCCGGAGCGAATGCGCGGCTCCTGGTCGAATGACATTTCGTCGATGTATTCAGTGGTAACGCGCCACGGGCACCATCCAATGCGCATCATCATGTCGTAGGAATCGTCATAAACGTTCTCGGCATCGCTGACGTTCTCGATGTGGCGCAGAACGCCCTGGTGAATGGACGCCGTTTGCTGGTCCGCACCACTGCCTACCGGGTTGACAATCATTGCCGGGCGGTGCTGGCGCTCCTCTCCCGTGTATTGCCGCAGGAATGCCGGTGCGCGGTTGAGCGTAAGGCATGGTTTGCCTTCAATCTCGCGGTTGGCCTTGACCTGTTCATCCCATTGGCCAGTGCCGATAGAGAATTTCAGGTCTTCTAGGCTCGCTTTACGCTTGTCCGACTCTGCTTCTGCGGTCAGCAGGAAGCGTTTGAAGGACTGAGCAATAAGCGGTTCGTCTTCATCGCGCTTCTTGTTTGTTTTTTTAGATTTAGAGGAGAGGATGTGAGGCATTTACGCCGATTCAAACCAGTCTGAGCAGTAAGAATTGATGTCGCCGGGAATCTTGTCTGATCCGTTCCACTTCACAAAATACTTATTGCCGCACAAGCCTTTAGAGCGATCTTTGAGGTATTCGCACTTGGAACAGTTTGAGCCGCCTTCAGGCACTTTCATCCCCGGCTGGTGATCTGCCGGGTAGGTGGCTTTTCTTTTGGCCTGAGATTCACTGCTTATCATGCGGGTATGCGCGCCTGGATCTCTTCTTCCCTGACTACCAGATATTCCCGGCCTTCGTGCTGGAACTCGGAACCCGCATACTCTCCAATCAGAACCTTGTCGCCAGCCTTCACGTCCACCGGAACAAATCTTCCGCCGGCGAAGTGGCCCGGGCCCACGGCAACCACGCGGCACTCGCGCGGTTTTTCTTTGGCCTCATCGGGAATGATGATCCCGGATATGGTTTCATCGTGCTCAATGCGCTCTAAAAGAACGCGATCGTAAAGTAACTGGATCATCTCTCCCTTTCTGAAGAACGCTCGGACATCTGGCTCGCGGCAAAGGACCACATTTTCTCCAAATCCAGCATCCGCGCTCTGCCAGTCGTGCCATTGGCCGATGATTACCTCATCGCCGACTTGCACCGTGAAGGGCTGGCGCTCGGATTTGTCATCTGGCAAGCGATAGCCGGTGCCGAGCTTCATCACCACTCCGCGCCGGTATGCTTCCTGCTGATCTGAATTGACGCGGATGATTACTGACGTCCACTTGTCCGGAAGAATGCGCACCAGCAGGCGGTCGCCGAGCGGCTCCCACTCGGTTACATGCTCCTGAGTGCCAGGAGTGGTATGCCAGCCACCGTCGCCGAAGTGAGGGCTTTTCCATGTGTCCAGCTTGCGGCTGGTAGCTTTGATTTCAGCTTGGGTTTTCATGAACTCTCGTAATGACGGCAATGACCGCCTCAGGCTCAATCGACCAGTCGCCGCTGTATTGCGTTTTAGTAACCCCAGCTATGACGCGAAACGTCATGCCCGGCTCCGCCTTGATGGGTTCATACCAATTACCGGGAATAATCAATCCCGACACGTTCATGGCTTCCTCACTATCATTCCGCCGCTGTATGTATCACGCAGTAAAGGCGACACATAGCCGACGAGCACGCGGTTATCCGCATAGACCCGCTGCCAGACTCTAACCTTGATGTTCATGCCAGATCGCTCAGCTTTCTATCGTGCTTCTGCTGGGCCTTGCGCCCTTTGGCCGTTTCTTTGTTCCCGCGCATGTAGCCCAGCTTGTTCATGACCTTGTACGGCACTTTGCTGTTCTCACCATATTCGGCCTTGAGCTTGTCTTCGATGAATTTAGGCATTGTTAGCTGGCTTTTACTGTCACTGGAAGGGTGAGGGGGCGAACTTCACCGCACTGCTTGCAGAACATGACGTTGCCTTCATTGGTAACCGCATGTTCGAAGTTGTGATTCTGGTTTTTATCGTCACAAGACATGTTCAGTTCCTCCTTTATTGCAGCGATTTACTACTTCGTGCCTTTCTCCGTGTTGCAGGCTTTTGAGTTGCCGAAGTAGGTACTGGGCAGACCCTTGCCGATGTTCTTCTTCTGGGTCTTTTCGCTCGATGCGATGCTGCGTGCATTGGCCAGCGTGCCGCCGATACCGCGCTTGGGTTGCTGTCCTTTTGCCATGATCCTATTCTCCTTATGCTTCGATTTCTTCTTCCGTCTCAGACGCCTTGGATCTGTCCGCAGAGCTCAGCGGGAAGCCGGTATGCTTCGCCAGGTGCGCAGCAAACTTTTCGCCCTGATCCTGCTTGAAGTTGTGGTCCTCCGGTTTGTGTTCGTAGCCCGCGTACTGATGGCGGATAATAGCCCCGCCTCCCAGCCGGGGGTGAATCTCGATGTGGTCGAGAGTCTTTTTTGAGCGCTCGGACCGCTTGCCGCTTGATTCAACAGACGTGATTTTTTGTTCCATGATTTCCTCCTATGCCATCCATCCACCGTCACCTGACGGCGCTGCCCATCCTGAAACGTGGGCTTTTGGTTTTTGGGGTAGAGAGACCGGCATTGCAAACGTAAGCGCCAGCGCATCAGCATCGTCCGGGCTGGCTGAATCAATGCCCATTTTTGAGAGACGCCTTTTCATTACGTCTTTGGGTTCCAGCTTGATGCGCTGCTTTTTATCGCCCATCAAGATCGGCTTGGAAAGATCGGCCGCCAGCCCCGGATCTCTGTCGATTGCTCCTCCATCGCGCAGCCAGTCTTTCATCTTGCCCCACATCTCATCGCGGCGCAGAACGTAATGCTGATTGTCCAAGGCGTCGTGCCCGAAGTTGACCTCCATAACATTCGTGAAGCCCAGCATCCTTACTCGCGCCATTACTGCGCCGGCATTCCCGCCAACGCCTGATCCGTCAGCAAACAGCATGTCAACCTTTTGGCCGTTATAGGTCGTGTTCAGAACGTCCACGATTCGGCCGGCCATTACTGCGGGATCGCGGGTCAATTCACCGCGTATCCGTATTGGCTTGATTGTTTTAGCGTCAAATCCTTTGCGGAAGCGGATAACGTTCTCATCTGCTCCACCCCAGGCAAAATCAACCCCGGCAATCAATGGTTCATCAAATAGCGCTGCCCCTGTGCGCTCCTGCGCTTGGTTGATGAGTTCCTGATGAATGAAACTGCCTTCGCCTACAACCGGATAGAGGCCGCGGTAACGCACTCTTACGTGGTCTGATTCCTCGCCATACAACTCAACGGTCTGATTGATTTCCTCGAGGTTGATGCCTTCAACTTCGCGAGAATCTATGACCTCCGGGTTCCAGCGGTGCCGCTCCACACCGAATACGGCATCGTAGAAAGCGCCGTCCTTCCGCGTGCATTGGCTGCACGCTATCCAGATAATCTCGGTGTTGTCATCGGTCAGCGCGCCCTGTTGAGTTTTCCAGATTTCATTATGGATTCCGCTGGCTTCGTCGTAGATGATAATCAGCCGCTTGTCTTTATTGTGCGCGCCGGCAGAAGCTTGCGGGTTTTCCTCGCTCCATGTATTGAAGTCGCAGCGCCAGTTGGTCTCATGCCCAGGCTCTAACACCTTGATGCTGGTGACGTTTACCTCAAACCACGCCGCATTGATGGCCATGCGGAACCACTTCGCTACCTCGGGCTGCGTTTTTGTCTTGAGCTGGTCTCCAGTGCCAGCCATGACAATGACCTTGCAGTCCTCAAACGTGCTAAGGCCCCACCAGATGATCCAGCTAATGAAGGCTGATTTACCAATGCCGTGGCCGCTCGAGTCGGCCTTGCGAAAAGGCTTATACCTGGTTTCCGGATTACGAAGATGGGCGCCGAGCTCCTCTAATTGCCTCCGCTGCCATGCCCGAGGCCCGGTCTCGTTGGCCAGTTCGCCTTCGCCCCACTTGAATCCATACTTGATGGCCTTCAGTGGCTCATAGCGGTAGCGCATCAGGTCAGCAATCATCTCTCGCTGGACAGACGCCTGATCTGGCGTATCGCAAATCACTCTTCTTCTGCCCTTTGCCGCGCCTTCCGGATCTCATCGGCTAAACTGATATTCAACTCACCGGAAACCTTGACCGGCTGCGCCACTTTTCCCTCGAGCCTTTCGGCCGCCTTCTCCAGAAGCATTACTTTGGCAATCGCGCTTTTGCCCTTCATAATCTGCTTTACGGCCTTTGCGGTCGCCTCCACATCGCCGAATACTTCCCTGAACGCCCTGGTGATGAAGTCCTGCCCGTTCTTGCCTGTAGGGTTTCGGACTTCGCCCTTCTTGATGCGCGTGTCCTTGCCTATTTCGGGCGAATGGCCACCACGCAACGTTTTCTTTACGCCTTCCGGCTGGTTACTCACTTCTTTGTCCTCGCCCACCGGATGTACTCAACTGCCTGGGGATTGTCAGCTATAAAGTCGGCAATCCTTCCCGCGGCAAAGTAGATTCCTGGGTGCTCGTCGGGGTCGTCATTGTCGTACTTTTCGTTGTGGACGTCGCCCTTTTCGTCACAGGTGAATCCGTGCAGGGCTTCGTGAACGATGGTGTCAGCCTTATCCCAATCCGTCTCGTCGCTCTTTACCTCGATTGAATGCGTCTTGCAGTCTGCATATCCAAGCCAGCTATCGGTGTCCTGAACTTTCTGGACTTGGTACACATTCCACTCTCCACCGTTCAAAACGAGATGCTTGGGAACGTCTGGACGGTTCTCTGCTGCATTCCAGCTTGCAAACGAGACGAGAAAGGTCAGACCGAGGATTACACGCATCGAATTACAGCTTCGCTACCGCCTTGGCAGACGCTTTCACTCCCTTACCGGTGGCCTTGGCTGCTTTCTTTGGGTGCCGGGCTGGATAGCTGACGGTCTTCACGGCCACGGCCGTATCTTTCGCCGCCCCCTTGACCACTTCTTTTGCACCGGAGAACACACCTGCTTCGCTGACCATGGCAAAGGACAACATCAGAACAGCTAAGACAGAGATTCGATTCATGGCTTACTCCTTTTCGTTTTCCTGCACTCTTGCGCGGTATGCCCCAGCGTTACAACCTTGTGAAGCAGGCAACCTGCAGGAGTGAGCTGGTCCGGCTTTGTTCCGCCGTCTTCCCAGTGAGGCGCGGGATATTTGCTGCAATCCTCGCCTTTGGGACAGGCGTACTCGAGTCCTCCGCCGGGCAGAACGACTATCGGAGGATGCTTGGTAGCGCAGCCCGTGAGGAAGATGATGGAGCAGAGAAGAAGGCGTTTCACTTTTCCTCTGGCGCGACGTCTACTATTACCGGCGGTGGATCGGGTCGGTAGGAAGAGCCGTTGATCGTCAGATTTCCGGCGTACAGGTTGAAGTTAAGCCCGTAATTTACTCCATCTTTGGTCCATCCGATGGAGCTTGAGGTAATGTTCTCGTCGATTGCGCCAATAAAGGCGAGTAGCTTGGTTTTGAGTTCGTTGTTCATGTTCTACCCGGCCGCCTGGTTGGTTGTGTCTGCGTCGGCAACCGGTGCTGCGTTCGGACGCGGCGGAGGCGGAACGCTGGACGCCTGGACCGGAACCGTGACGTTGTCCAGAATGGTTGCCGTGGACTGCTGGGAAGTCACAGCGGGCGCCGGCTTATCGGTCGGCTGCGGCAATGCCGGGAATGCGTTCAGCGCTGCCACGATCGCATCGATGTACGCTTCGACGTTGCCTTTGTCGATCTGGACGCCGTATTGCGCGAAGATCTGCTCAAACGCCGGGTAAAGGATTGTCAGAGCTTCGGCCGATTTCTGTGTTCCGGTTCCCGTCTGCTGTCCCATCGCGGCGAACTTCTGCTCTACGCCAATGACTGTAGCGATGGAGGTTTGCAGGATGCCTGCAAGTGCTGGATTGCCCACTGCAATCACCGGTACCGCGGCTTCTGCAATCGGAAGAATGACGCTCAGGCCCTTCTTGAAGTCCTGGCCTACCTTCTGAAGAAACGTTACAAATTTTCCTGCCATGTGAAAATCTCCTGTTTCTGAATCGTTACTTGGAATCTTGCTGGGGAAATCGGGCATCCGGCGATGATGGCCTCTGTCCGTTCATTCTCATCAGCAGAGCAGCCAGTGAAGCTGCCGCCTGGGCGAAGAGCCATTTGCTTGCATCGTCGAACTTGTGGGCGGAACACCAGATGCCTGCTGCGGCGCCGATAACGCCCAGGGTCGCCAGCAGAATGTGATCAAAGTGGTCTTTCCAGAAATTCATTTCGTTTCCATCTCCTCGACCGGATGAACTTCCCAAAAATGGTGTCCTGGGTTCTCTCCGTCGTAGCGCCCGATTCCGCGGACGATGATCTGCTGTCCTACGTGCGGCTTCGAAAGCTTCTTCTGGTACTCCGGTGTGATCTCGGCCACGATGCAGTGCTTTGCGTCCATGGCCTTCAGCTTGGCTGAATCGCACACTCTGATGTGCCAGTCGCCGTCACCTTCAACCAGGGTGTACGTTACGAATCCTGAGACTTCGATGTGCGTGAGTGGGTGTTTCCAGTTTGCCGGGTTCTCCGCGGTCAGTTCCGTAATCGTGGTCGGATGGTAGGCGCGTCCGGCCAGCAGCATGGCCATGATGATCAGCACCTTCATTGCTTGTTCTCCGCCAGCGTGTAGCCAACTCCGCGCACCGTCTGAATCAGCCAGGGATGACCTAGCTTCTCGCGCAGGTATCTCACGTACACATCCACAATGTTGGTCAGCCCTTGAAACTCATAGCCCCAGACTGCTTCTACAATCTGGGTACGGGTTAAACTCTGGCCTGCTTTCTTGGCCATGAACCAGAGAACCTGAAACTCTCGCCGCGTCAGCTTGATTGGCTGCGAATCGCGGAACACGTCTCCACTAAGAAAGACTTCCAGGTTTCCGATCTTTACTGACTCCTGTACCGGCTGATGGCAGTGCGGACAGGTTAGAACGTCAACGGAAGCGCTCACTGCTGAGTGATCTCCGGCGGCAGGCTCGCTTCGACTGCATCCCAAACAGCCTTGAGCCCTCCGGCCTTATACAGCTCTCGCACTTCGTCGTCCGGTGCACCTACCGGGAATCGTCCTGTGATCTGGAAGTGCGGCGCATCCACGAGGCGCACCCAGTTCGCGCCACTGGTCAGACCCAATGAGACACCGATCCGCTCCATGGTCTTCCACTGTGGATGGTCCGCATTCCAGTCAATGACTCCGTTCTTGTCTTCCGGATCGCAGTCAACGGCAAGCCCGAAGTTGTGCCAGCTATGCCCGGCGTCTGCATTCGTGACCACGCCTTTGTGGTGCACCGAGTCAATGAAGGTTCCGTCTGGGTTGCGGCCTTTGAGCCAGAGCCCGTGCTGGTAGTCCCAATCTCTCAGCCCTTCCGGAACGGTGATATAGAAACCTTCCTGAATGCAGCGCGTGGACAGCTTCTCGATCTTGTCAGCGAGACGCGGATACACCTGGGCGAGGCGTGCTTGTGATGCACTGTTCATTTACGCTTTTCCACCCAATTCAACCCGGTCGTACTCTTCGCGGCTGCTCAGTAAAGCTGCTGACCGTGGATCGTCCTTGTGCGCCAACAGCACCTGCTGGGCCTCGGCCATTGTCCGCAGATCCTCACGCGCGCCGAAACCAATCGCCAGCAACTCGCTGGCCTCTGGGAAGAACCTCTTGAACAGCCGTTCCCGCTGGTCGCTGGTAGCGGGCTTGAATTCGATCTCCACATCCACCCGCCCCGGCCGCAGCAATGCCGGGTCGAGCAGTTCCCGATGATTCGTCGTCATAAAGACAATCGAACCATCCTTAGCCATGAAGCCATCCAGAGAGTTGAGTAAACCCGTAAGCGTCAGACCTTTGTGGCCTTCTTTATCGGCGCTCCGCTTATGCGCTCCGAGCGCTCCGTCGATGTCTTCAAGCACCATGAAGCTGCGGGGTGGAATCTCGCTTATCAATGAGGCGAAACGCTCGTCGTCAATGTCCTCGCTGGCCAGATTCAGCAGGTAGAGATTCATCTTGAAATGGCCAGCCAAAGCGCCGATGAGAGACGTTTTGCCGCTTCCGGCGGTTCCGTGGAAGAGCATCCCAAGGTGGTAGGGAATGCCCATATCCGTGTACCAGGATTCCTGCTGGATGAACTCTTCGAGGGTCTTGGTAATCTTACTCAGGTCGGCTTCCGGAACAATCACACTGTCAAGTTTGCGGGGCGTGAAGGTTCTCAGCCTGCGCCAGTTGCTGTAGATTCCAACAAAGGCGCTGATCTTCTTTTCCTGAAAGCTTACGGCGCGGTCAATGACTTCGTTGAGCAGATCGCGCAAGAGGGATTGAGAGCGTCCAAAAATGCGAAGGTTCCATGTCTCTAATTGGAAACGATTGGTGCTAATACCTTTGCTTCCGCCGCTATTGTCGGTGGGCGAGTCTCCGGCTCCCCGGGAAAGCCACAGCAGCGTTCCACGATACCGCAGCAGGTGCATGCCTTTGGCTGGCGTGAGGATCAACTTAGGACGCGGCCGCTCATCGTTGTATCCAATCGGAGTCTCCTGGCATTCACTATTCCCGTAGCCACCTTCGTAATTGGCAATCGTAGTTGCAGAGAGCCGTCTGGTCTTCTTGCTGTACGGCTGGTCGTTCAACCAAAGCGATATCCAGTCAAACAGCGGGTCTGTGTTCTGGACGGAAACTTCCACAATGAACTGCTCGCGGATGCGGCCCCATGCACGCATCGGGAGATTACGCGCGAAAGCGATTATGCTTCCCGTAAACATGAGCAGCAAACCGCCAGACATGAACGGGTTGGACAACTGCTGATGAATTGCTTCTGACAAATGCTGAATCAAGGTATTCTTCTAGGCTCCAATCTTTTCAACTTGCTGGCCATCTGCTCGGCTCGTTCCAGGCTTTCCTGATAGCTCTCGTCTTTCGCGCCAGGCTTTGCGGATCCAGTTGTCAATGAATTTGTCCTGCTCTGCCATAGAGAGTTCCCAGAATCTTTCCGGCAGCTTGGTTGAGAGCGGAGCACTTTCACGTGTTCCCTTCGTAGATTCCGCCATCATCTGATTTCTTATTCTTCGTTCTCCAGAACGTCAGGTGGAACCAGAGAGCCAGAAGCCAGGTCACCGCGCATGTATCTCCTGCGGGTCGAAGTTGATGAGCCTGTGCTTTGTTTTGCAGCTCACTGAACCGTTTGGCTCCGTCCAGCAATCACGCGGGTCGTAGGATATCTTCAGCCGTACGCCTGGCGGGATATGCGCTTCGTGACGCTTTCTGCCGGAACAACTGGTCGCCAGCATGATCAGGACAAGGACAAGCGATCCAGCAACGAATCCCAGCAGCGCCGCCGATACCCAGGAAGCATGCCTCATGGTGCATCTACTCCGCCGCCACCCTTGATCTGCATTGTGGTTCGGCGCCATGTCTCCGGCGGTCCAGCGGGAATCTTCATACTTCGGCACCACTCTGCATAAAGCTCGTAGGCTTCCTGCTCTTTGGGGTCGAGTATTCTTTCGTGATACGGAGGAATGACTGTTTCGCTCACAGCAGCATCAGGTCGTCGCGGCCGACTTCCACCGGCATCCGGCTGACGGTATCGAGCAGGATCCGCACACGATCACCATCTGATAGCGAATAATCGAAGACGGCATAGAATCCTCGCATCGGGCCTTCAATCACCTTTACCCGGTCGCCGGCGTGGAACTTGGTTTCGCGCTCAATTGCCAGATCTCCCACTGCCAGCCGGGATTCAATCTCCCGCACAACCTGATGAGGCACCTTGGCCACTTCTGCCCCAAAGCGCACGATCCTGCTTACGCCGAAGGAGTTTCCCACGGTCGTAAACAGTTCCATGGGGAATCGGGCAAACAGGTATCCAGGGAAGAAAGGCTTGCGCTGAAGGGGTTTAGCTTTGATGGGAGCGTAGCGGGGAACGAAGACATCGCTGCAGAATCGAGTAAGCGTCTGCTCTGCGCGCATTTCCTGACAAGGTTTAGACTGCACCAGGTACCACGGATCGCGGGCAGAGCTCCCGCACGGTGCGTATTCCGGGAGGTTAGAAACTGCCGAAGTCGCCATTATGTTGTGTGTGGGATAACCTGAGTACAAGGTATGGCAGTGTTAAGTAGAAAGCAATTACGTATTTCGCGTGGAACCTTGTTCCATCATGGCGACCTTTAGCTCCAACTCTAGAACCAAGTCGCGCAGCTTTGCCCGGCTCCGCCTAGCCGCTTCGCTGTGGCACTTTTTGCAATAGCGCTGGCCTTGGCCTCTCACCTTTTCGGTTTTGCACTTGCTGCATATCCCCGGATCGGCTTCTCGGTGCCTGACACCGTGGCATTTGCTGCACAGCCAGATAACGTCTAGCGGTCTGTCGTAGTCTTCGTGGTGCTTCTGGGTCTGATCCGCTGGAGCGCCGCAGTCTGCGCACGGCTGCGGAATCAATACGCCCTTGCGTTGCGCGAGGTTCGCTAAGTCTCTGGCTCGTTGCTTGTTCATAGCTATAACGCTAGCATAGATTTACAACTTATTCGCATTTTGTTCCACGTGGAACATCATCAAAAGGGCGGCTATTTTGTCGCCGATGGACCGCCTGTGTTTCCGGCACGCTTCATTGTGGCACTCTTTGCAGTAGCGTTGCTTGGGACCACGCACTGGCCGGATCTTGCACGCGGAACATACTTCTGATCGACGCACAACTACGCCCATTTCCAATCTCCTTGGGCTTTCAATCTGGCGACAATTTCCATTGACTCTTGGGCCGACACAAGATCGTAGGCTGGAACAATCTCTATTGGTATCAGGCACAGCGTCCCAGCATGGACCATCCGATGGTGCTTTATACATAGCCACCTGACATGAAATGGCTTACTGTAATCTTCGTGGTGCGCGTTGATAAATGCTGGGTCAGCCAGCCCGCAGATCTCGCACGGTGGCTTCTTGAATTTGTGGTATTGCAGGAACCTGTTCAATCTGCGCCTGGCACTCCCGTTCGAGTTCATATAGCCACACGCTAGCACGTACTCTTGATATCCGGGCAATGTGGTACCGCTAATCACTGCTTAAAATCTCCTCTGCTTTCCTGCTGG
>Ga0134128_10002700_pt1 | contig 21869 bp, 26 predicted proteins | sample KB31754_FD_96462 | JGI IMG/M metagenome (GOLD analysis project Ga0134128, IMG submission 96462) | Terrestrial soil microbial communities with excess Nitrogen fertilizer from Kellogg Biological Station, Michigan, USA - KB3-175-4 | ecosystem: Environmental > Terrestrial > Soil > Unclassified ... | reverse complement strand
GCCTTTGGGGAATGCAGACTATACCCGAAGCCGCAAGCGCATCCATTGTTTTGCCGGCGCCGCCCCCAGGGAGTGCCAGCCGCGCTGTGCCTCTTGGGAAGTGGATAAAGCGGCATTCCTGCCGCTTTCCGAGGCTCGTGTAGCCATTCATCCCGACCAGCTCATCTTGATCGACAGGCTGGCAGATGTGCTGAAGAAACTGAAATAACCGCGATTCGCCCTCGGCGCTTGCATATGCTTGGGCTAAAATAGAGTTCGGTCGGCATCACATCCCGGGACTTTATGCAGCAGGCACAGCAGCAGGCAAAATCGTTAACCGTAGACGACAAAGACTGGTGGGAGCAACTCTACCAGGCGAAACGCACTCCCTGGGATCTGGGCAAGCCGGCACCACCGCTGGTTACATATTTGAAATCGCCTTATGCACCGCAGCCCGGACGCATTGCCGTTCCCGGATGCGGGCGCGGGCATGATTGCTTGCCGTTCCTGGCTTCAGGCTTCGAAGTTACAGGCATAGATTTTGCACCATCGGCGGTGCAAGCCACCTATCAGAAGTTCCAACAAGTAGGCATGTCCGGCACCAAAGGCTACCTGCTCGAGCGCAACGTGTTCGATATTCACGAGTACGACAATTACTACGACTACGTTCTCGAGCATTGTTTTTTCCCGGCCATAGATCCTTCGCGTCGTCGCACGTACGTGTACACAATTGCCGATCTGCTCAAGCCAGGCGGTAAGCTCATCGGTTTGTGGTGGCTTCAAGAGAGCAAAAGCGGTCCGCCGTTTCCGCTGACCAAGCACGACATTTACGATCTTTTCGACAGCCGTTTCACCATCGACATCGCCTATGCGCCCAACGATTCCTTCCCGCAAAGGCGTGATGCTGAGCTGCTCACGGTCATGACAAAGCGCTAGAGCTTGCGGCACCAAATCGTCATCTGCTCGTCTGCATCGCCAGTTTGTGGAGATGAGCCATGACAGCCAATTTTTTCGCGTACACTCCTCCGACGACGCCCCTGCCGCGCCCGGGTAATCCCGAGCAGGTACCAGAGCCGGCCCCGACCCCGGCTGTGCCTACCCCGCCAGTGCCGCAACCGGGAACACTGCCTGAGCCTGTGATGCCCCCCTCGCCTAACCCGACACCCCAGACCGAGCCTGCTACGCAGCCTAGTCCGGAGCCTAATCCCGGCCCTCACATCGAGCAATCGCCACTGGCATAAAACTTTTCACTTGCTTGTCACTGTCTGACTCAAAGTGGACAATGGCAACCGTAGTGGCAATCGACGCACCGAGTAAACGGTGACCAGCCACCTCACGTGGAGTCGGCACTCTGGTGCGCACCTGGCAATGGCTCATTTTTTCCGTGTGCGCTTTGCTGCCGTCGGCATGCGCTGGGGCGCCGGATGAATCGCGTCGCCAATATCTGTCTGCCGTCAACGACTTTGCTCAGCACCATTACCAGCATGCCGAGCAGCACTTGAAAGAAAGCATTCGTGGGGCGTCGGGCAAAGTCGCAACGCGTGGACAACTTGCCGACAGCTTGTTGTTTCTTGCCCAGGTGCAAAGCGAAGAAGGTAAATACGCCTCTGCCGAGAAGTCTCTGAAGCAAGCAGTGGAAGTGCTTGCGGCTATGCACGGAGCGAGGTCGCCTCAGGTGGCCTCCGCCTTGCAGCAGTTGGCTGTCTGTCATTATCAGCAGGAAGAGTACGCCGATGCAGCGTCAGCGGCACAACGCGCTCTTTCCATTGAATCGATTGTTTTTCCCAAAGATAGTTTGTTGATTGCGGCCACCGACAACAATCTCGGCGAAGCTTATGAGAAGCTGGAAATCGCCACGCAGGCTGAGCCATTGTTTCACAAAGCGATCGAGATCTACAAAAGCCACGGTGGCGAGCCAAAGGCAAAGCTCGGGCTGATTGAGACGCTAAACAATCTGGCGCTTTTCTATCGCCATGAAAATCGCCTGCCTGAGGCGAAAACGGCGGCGCAAAAGGCTCTGGCGATAAGCGGACTGGCGGCCGATGGCAAGCCTTATCCGGCGACGGCGCAGCTCGCCGCCTGGCACTCACCTGCCACCGTCGGCGGTGCAGGCCGGATGCAGGCGAACGATGGTGCCTCTGCTTTGAATACCCTGGCGGCCGTCGAAAGAGCGCAATTCGATTTTGACTCGGCAGCGGATCACTACCGCCAGGCGATTGCTCTGCTTTCGGGCGGCGCGCCGGGCACTGAAGAATCGCTGTGCCGGATCACCGATAACTACGCCGACATGTTGCTCGATCAGAAGGACTGGGATGCCGCTGAAAAGGTGTATAAGGTGTCAATCGAACATTGTCGCCACGCCCACGGCAACATGCATCCGATGGTGGCCGAGAGGATGAACGACCTGGCCCAGGTTTATCGCCATCAAGGACGCTACCCCGAGGCGCAGGCGCTTCTCGAGCAGGTGCTGACAATCGATCGCATCGCCTTCGAGTCGGACAGCCCGATTACTTTCGCCAGCATCAACAGTTTGTCGTCAGTATATTTGGCGCAGAATAAATTCGACAAAGCGCAGAGCGTCTATGCCGATTGGGTGCCCATGCTTGTTTCGGTGCTGGGGGCCAATCATCCTCATGTGGCCGATGCTCTGGACAATTGGGCGCTGGTGGCTGAGAAGTCCAAGGACAGCCAGGCGGCTATGTCGCTCAGGCTGAGGGCAAAGAAAATACGCAAGGCTTCCGAGCAGCCGCTCAACAAGCGAACGTTGTCGCCGGCGGCGAGCACCACAAATCGATAATACGGTCTGATGACAGAACGGTGATTGACCGTTAAGCCTGTTTTGTCTGGAAGTTCAGCGCCTGGTAGAACTCCGGCATTTCCTTTTGCAAAACTGCGATCGGCAGTTTGATCAGGAGCTTGGCCGCAAGCACATAGACTTCTTCAGGCTTCTGTCCAGCGCTTTCCGCCAGGTACGTCATTTCATCATCGACATCGGCCGGCACGGAAAGAAATCTTTTGACAGATGAGTTAGCCATGGGTCAGGACTCCTTATTGCAAGGTAATCCATCTTAGCAAAACAAATGGCTTCCGGGGGCGGTCTGCAAGCATTGATACACAATCTCAAAGAACAGGGTCTGCCGCGTCAGCAGCAGACCCTGGTTGCAAATATCCACTGGGATCCTGAAATTGCAGGTCTAATGCGACAGACCTAGCTGTTACGGAGCCTCGGAAGCGGGCAGATCCGACGCCGCCCCGTGCGAACGCGGCACTTCAATGTCCGACTCCCCGCCATGGTCGCGGGTAAACTCGTCTACTTCGTCGCGGATGCGGTCTTGAGCGTAGCCGTAACGTTCCTGGAGCTTGCCAACCAGCTGATCTTTTTTGCCGCCGATGACATCTAGGTCATTGTCAGTGAGTTTGCCCCACTTTTCCTTAATTTTGCCTTTAAGGTTTTTCCAGTCACCTTCGATTCTGTTCCAGCTCATGCTAACTACCTCATGTCGGTTAGACCTGCGACGATCATCTGGTTAAAGAGTGCCGAGACCGCTTCCACGGCGCTGGGTGAGGGCGGAACTGTTTGCCTGAGTCTACGTCCACTAACAAGATGCGCAGGCTGGGCAAGCCATTTTGTTACCAACCTGTTTTTGAAAGCATCCGGCATGCCGGATCTATTTGCTTGGAGGTGACGGTATGACTCACGGAATTCACGTCATGCAGAAAGACGGCAATTGGGCGGTAATGAGAGGCAACTACACTCTCGACGAGTTCAAAAGCCAGCAGCAAGCGATCCAACTCGGCAAACAAAAAGCGAAAGCCAGCAAGGCAACGCTAACGGTTCATGCCGAAGACGGTAGCGTGCGTGTGCTGGAAAATTATCAAAACACTGAAGGTTCTCTCAAACGCCACAAGGTACGTCGTAGCGCATGATCACAATGACAGACATCATGAAAAGCAGTTGAACCGCGGCAAACATCAATTGATACGCCGCGGTTTGTTTACTAACTATATTTCAAAGCTCTGCCGGAACTAACTGACTCTGCTTGCGTCCGCTGAGCTGACTTGGGAGGAGCAATCCTATGAAGAAGACTCTTGTTGTCCTGGGCTTTGCTGCGTATCTTGCGGCATCCTTCGGCAGTGCTGTTTGTGCCAACGAATTGGTCAATATCACTCCTATCGAGCCGACGGTAGGCGAAAACGGCCAACGCGTAATTAGCATGCCTGACAAAAAGAAAACCAGCCGCAGGCGTATGTTGTTTGATTTCGGACTATTCGGAGCCGGCGTTCATGTCGGTTGGTTGAAGCCGAAAAATGCTGTCCTGCAGGAAGGTGACGGCGGAGAAACGGTGGTGAAACATCGTCGCGGCGTCGGTATGCCAATCTTCAACGTCTCAGCCGGCACGCACGCGCTCGGTTTGGGCACCAAATAGAGCTCTACTGCGGCCGTGTCCCGCCGAGCTGATCTAGAGGCAGTCCAATTGATGCCGAGCTCACCAGCTTGCTGGCAGTATCGGCACCGGCCAGCCGCGAGAGCAACCGCTGAGAACAGGTTAATAAGAGGCGATTGCCCGTGAGCGCGCCCACCTGAAAATTGTACAGTGCCATGTGGGCCTGCTCATTGAGCAGGTCTGCGCGGCTGTTCAAGCGCTTGTCGATATAAAGCTCTTTGAGGATTTTTTCTTGTTCGGTGCCACCACTGATGGTGAGATAGCTGAAGAGCACCACCTGGGCCGCAGGCCCGACGAAGTTTGGTGTCATTGACGCCACGCTCAGCGCCGTGCGGGCGACGCGATGAGCCGCCAGCGAGCCCTTGCTGTGCGCGTTGTAGTGATGGATGTCATCCTTGATTTCATTGACTACCGGGTCATTGCCCGCGGCCGAAGCGACGGCTTGGTCTATGCGTGCTTTCGATTCGGCAATAGTCCACAGTGGCTTGCTTAGCTGAGGCAGGGGCTGATTATTGGCTTGCTGCAACGATTTCAGGTAATTGACCACCAGCTCGGCCTGGGTTCTGCCGGCCAACCGTTCGAGGTCATTAGCCGCCTCCACCGCTTGCTTTTGTCCCTCGCAAGCATCTTGATTCCCCAGTCCCATCGCTAACTGCAATACAGCGGACACGGCGTGCATTTGGATCTCATCTTGCAGCTTTTGCTTCATGTACTTAGCGGCCGCCAAACTTTTCAGCTTATTCTTCTCGTCGAGGATGACATCGCCGGCTTCGCTTGATGGTGAAACACCTTTAAATAGGCAGCTGTAATTGAGCATGTCGCGAGTACGCTCTCCCAGCCGGAACTTCCAATCTGCGTATTTGTCCACGGCCGCGACATATTTTTGCAGGTTGGAATCCTGCTTTTGTGCGTTTTCTATCAGTTCATCGAGCTGGCGGTTAAATGGGTCGTCATGGCTGATCTGATTGTTCGGCTTGCTTGGTTCTGCCGCCAGTGGCGGCGGGGTTGTAGCCACTGCAGCCTGCGCAGCGACGGCCGGCTTGTCCTGCGTTTGCTGCCCCGCCGGTATCATACGCGGTGCGGCTTCCGGCTTCGGCTTCAGTGCGGTTGTTTGCGGCGGCACCGGTGCTGGACGATTAACCGAGACATGGCCATTCAAGCGCAGCATCACCGGCTTCATGGTTTGCATCAAATAATTGTCCGGCAGAGGCAGCTCGGTGTTCAACAAACCGCCGGAGCTATTCAAAGGCGTCGTTTGCTCCTGTCCGTGGGCCGGGATCATTGAAATGCTGAACGCCACTGATGCACCAATTAGTGCACTGCCAAACCAAAGCCCTTTGCCTGATCGCATCGATTTCATTGTGCCTGCGTAGTTGGTGGCGACACGTAATCACTTCCGCTCAGTAGTTTCGTTGCCGAGGCAGAGCCGGCCATGCGGCTGACGAGCTGTTCCGAGCAGGACATCAGCAGGCGATTGTTGGTCATGGCCGCGAGCTGGTAATTCTCGAATGCCAGATGCGCTTCTTCCGACAACAGATGGGCGCGGCTGGAGAGGCGCTTATCGAGATAAAGCTCGCGCAGAACCTTCTCTTGTTCAGTGCCTCCTGAGACCACCAGAAAACCGAAAAGCACTGCCTGCGCGGCTGGACCGACGACGCTCGGGGCCAACGACACGGCGCTCAATGCCACACGCACCACGCGCTGACCGGCCAAAGCCGCACTGCTGTGATGGTTGTAGTGATGCACGTCGTCTTCGATTTCCTTGACGATCGGATCCACTGTGGCTGCCGCTTGCACCGCCGCTTGAATTCGCTTTTCCGTTTGAGAGATTGTCCAAACTTGTTTGGGCAGTTGCTTCGCCTGCTGTTGCTGCTGATCGCGCATGCTCTTCAAAAGAGCGACGGTTCTATCCGCTTGCTGCTGTCCGACGAGCTTGACCAGCTCTTCCTGTCCCTGGCGAAACTCCTTGGATGAATCTTGCTCATCGCCATTGCCGAGTGTCATCGCCAGTTGCATAACATTGTTCAGCACTTTCAACTGCAGCTCGTCATGCAGCTTCTGCCTCAAATATTTCGCCGAGGCGATTCCCTTCAGCTTGTTTTTTTCGCCAAGCACGACATCGCCGGCTTCGGAGGAGGGCGAAATGCCTTTGTACATGAGCGTGTAATTGAGACAGTCCGAAGTGCGCTCGCCCATTTTGCTGCCGACGGTGCTGTATCGATCCACCGCTTGCTGATAGGTGGCAAACTGCTGGTCCTTACTTTGCGCCGACTCAATCAAATCGGATATGCAGGCAGCGAATGGGTCGGGAATGGAGATGGTGACGGATCCTTCGAGCTTTTTCGAATTGTCCGCCGGTACACCGGTTGCGGCTTGAGTGGCAGCTGCCGGAGATGCCGACGAAGCCGCTGCAGCTTGCGCCAAAGTTGGAACAACCTGAGCCGTCGAATTTGCTGCTGATGGCGACCATGCCGGTGCACTCAAGGTTAGAGCAGCGACAATGGCTGATACTAAATGTGGTGACTTACGGACGGACTTACAGGACAAGACGCTACCCTTGACGATCGGATTCCAATAGAGTTCTCAACAGTGTGGCAGCATACGACCTGATTACAACGGCGTCAATGATGACAACCTGGTCGAAAGCCGGATTTCATGCGCCTTTCGCTAAAAGATCCTGGCGCATATCGAAGAGCTAGCCATCATTACGTCTGTCTCATGCCTCGGTTTTATCGGCCGTTCGGCTTTGCCCTGGGAAAGGCATTTCGAACGAAAGGTCGCAAATATTTGTTGGATATAAAAGATAAGTGGCAACATTTAATCCTAGTGTCTTCAAATTACCTCTACGGTTGTTATCAGGCGGCACCTTTTGGGCAACTTTGGCATATAAGGTGTCGGCAGTTAGGCGCCGGCGCGGGTCCAGGTGGATGATATGCAAACCTCAGGCAAATTCGCGTCCAGAGCAGGCGCCACTCGCTTTCGTGCGCAAGTTCGGCAGGTGGGCGGCTTTACGCTTATTGAAATAATGGTCGTGGTCACCATCATCGGCATCCTTGCCGCTACGGCAATGTCCAACTTCATTAAAGTCCAAGAGAAGTCGAAGAGGGCCGCCATTATCGACAATATGCACACCGTTCAAGTAGCAGCCGAGGCTTACGCCACCGATACCAGCGGTATCTATGCGCCTACTCCCAACGCCGTAGAGCCGTATTTGCCCGGTGGTGGCAACTCGCAAGGCGGCGCGGCCGGAAGATTCCCGACCAATCCGATTACGCTGGCGGCGTCACAAATGCCCTACGTCGAGACTATTTCCGACAGCCCCACTATCCAGGCTACTCGCTTGTCCGCGCCTACGGCCTCGCCGGGAACTGCGGGCCAAGTTGGGTACAATCAGTGTGATGCTCCCGAAGGCACCAGTTATTGCGTCACCGGCTGCGCGGATAGTGGTATGAGAGTGGGCGGAGCTGACTTTACGATTGTTCTCTCGAACCACTGATGCCACCACAAACCCAGAAAGCTTAGTCATGTCAGAAGTCCCAGCCAACGGTGCCAACGAACCGGCTAAAACCACAAGCCAAACCGGCGGTGCAACAACGTTATCGGACGCAAAGCTGCAGGCAGCTTTGCGGGACGGGATGAAGGCATACTCGGAAAAGGATTATGCAGGCGCCGTCAGCCACTTGGAAGCGATTACCAGCTCGATGGAGCAGTGGAAACCGCTTGTCTGTTTGGGTTTGAGTTATTACAACCTGAAGCGCTTTGCGCAGGCGGAAGCCGTATTTGCGCAAATCGTTGAAAAATGTCCGGATCACGAAATTGTGGTCCGCGCCGTGCAAGCTCTCGACCGAGTGCGAGCCGCCATAGGGGCGCCTTCCGCATCATATACAAGCATTCCCAAGTTGTCCTCGCACGCTGATACCGGCGTGCATCTTGGGCTAAACAAACCGGTTGTAGAAGGCGAATACGACCCCCAGCAAACCGGCACTTTCAACAAACAGATCCTCTCGCCTGCGGATCGCGAAAAGCACATCAAATGGGGCACTCGCCACTATCTAAATGGTCGCTACGAAGATGCGATCAAATACCTCGAGGGCGGACTTGAGGGCGATGAAGAAAACTGGAATGCTCGCATTGCCCTGGCCATGAGCTATCACAAGGTAGGACAGAGCGGGCTAGGCGAGATTTTGCTTACCAATATCATGTCCCAATGCCAGGATCAAAAAATGCTGGCGCGGGCCAAGCAAACGATCGACAGCATCAAGTTTGAAGTAACAAAAAGCACCACCGCCGAGCGAAAAGCTTTTGATGATTCTCTGGCGGAGCAGCAGGCGGAGAAGCAGAAATCCATGGAGCGCCGCAAAGCGGAAGCTCAGGAAGTACGCGAAGCGGCGCAGGCTAAATGGGCCGCCGATCGCGACGCGCGGGCAGCAGCTGCAAAGCCGGTCCGAAAAGTGAATCCGTTGGCTCCGATTGTGCTTGTGGTGTTGCTGCTCGGCATTGGCTATTACTACTGCTTGGGACTGATTCCCGGACTCTATAACAAAATCGTCATGCAAGACGTCGCCGCCTATAACAAGAGTGTCGCCGACTTTGGCACTCTCGACGGCGTGCAGCCGCAAGTTCTGAGTATTCCGGCAGCCAACGGCACCAAGCTGACGGGCGCCTATTACGAGAAGGCCGGCGCCGCACATTGCGTGATTCTACATTCCGCCACTTTCGACGATTGGGACATGCGCAAGGCGCTGGCTACATCGGTGCTGCAAGCCGGCGCCTCAGTGCTTCTCTATGATGCTCATGGTCATGGTCGCACGGGCGGTGAGGCTCGCTGGCAAGGAATCGCCGACGACGGTTTGTTTGCCTATGATTACCTGCACGGCAAACTCGGCATTAAGGGAGCTAACATCGTAAGCTATGGATATTCGATGGGCTGCGCGCCCGCGGCCGCCACTGGGCAAATGCGGGACCACGCACTGATTATTCTCGAGAATCCGTTCTCCACGATCACTGCGATTGCCCGGGAGAAAATGCCGGTATTATTGCTCGTGCCTGATGCATTATGTCCGGAGCCGCAGCATCGCTATCTGCAAGACGATCGTGCGGATCACCCACACGCCATGGTCGTTGCCATTGCATCGAAAGATCCGATCGTCAGTCCGGCCGATACACAAGCTTTCTTTGCGCATGTTGCCGGCAGCAAAGACTTACAGAACAGTCCGACTGCACCGGCGACGGATATTATTGTGAAACTGTTGGCGAAGTAGACCGCACCGTGCGCAAAAACTCGCTGATTGCTTCGTAGCAAACCCGTTCTTCGGCGTACAAATTCGGAAAGCTGTAGCCGATGCCATTGGAGCCGGAAATTAGAGCTGTTGTCGCCGTTAACCTGCACGAAAGGATCGGGCTCGACCATATTTTTGAGATGACCAACAGCGAATTGAACGCTCTTTCGCCCAACAATACGTTTACCAAGTTGCGCGTAATGCACAAAGGTCAAATTATCGAACAGGTCGAACATGCTCCCGCTAAGTCGTAGCCGATGCTGAAATTAAGACTGGTGGCTTAGGACTCGACGCTTTTCTGACGAAAGACACCGGAGAGCTGATGCGAATGATGAGCCATTCGTGACTCTGTTTACGATTTACAAGCCTCCGACTCGAACCGTAGCCAATAGGGTATGGTTCTTTTGGAGGATAGTGGCATGAACACTTTCGCGAGCAAATTTTTGCCAGTAGCGGTCGGACTTTTGATCGGCATTCCTGGCGCCATGAGTGAAGACTCGGCACCGGCCACGAATGCAAAAACAATTGAGCCGCTTCATGTTGGCACCAAAGCGCCCAACTTCACGCGGATGACGGCATCCGGCAAAAAGCTGTCGCTCAAGAGCTTCAGAGGACATTTGCCGGTGGTGCTCTACTTCTATCCCAAGGATGAAACGCCAGGCTGCATCAAGGAAGCTTGCGGCTTTCGTGATTTCGAGAATCACATGTCAGGAAAAGCGGCCGCGATCATCGGCGTCAGTGGCGACTCCGAAGAGGCGCATCAGTATTTCATGGAGCACTACACGTTGCCGTTTGATCTCATAGCGGATTACGACAATAGTTTGCTCAGGATGTATCACGTGCCGTGGTACAAAGGCACTCTCCATAAGCGCGTGACCTTTGTCATTGATAAAGAGGGAATCATCAGGAATGTCATTGATGACACCAATGACGGTGACGAGCACGTCAAGCGAGCCACGGTTGCGCTGGAAAGTTTGGCGAAACAACAGGCGGCGATATCAAAATGAAAACGAATCAGACATTCACTTTCTTGGCTTCGACAATATTGCTTCTGGCGTCTGTGGTTCCTGCCATGGCAAGCGACAGTGTGGTGCCGGCGACCAGTCAGCCGCAAGCACAGTCTGCCGCCCGGTTACATGCAGGGAGACATGATCCGATGCAGAATATCGGCGTCGAGCCATTTCCACATGTGAAAGCGGCTGTTGCCAATCACCATAATTCGCACCGGGCACCGGTGTCCGTATTGAAGCCTCCGCCGCCGGCGGTGCCTTTCTTTTCGTACGAGTCGCCGGCTGTGGCGGACGAGCCTAAGCTCAGCGTGATCGATGAGGTTCAACTCGTTTCCTTGATGGATGAGCATGCCATCATACGAGTACCTGCGACGATCGCGCGGAAGTTCGGATGGCCGACGACGATCTCGCTAAATCCTGGCGAACATATCGGCTCGCTGAAACTGATTGCCACATCGGCGACACAGGCCACCTTCGAAGAAGATGGCCTGCGCCAGACGAAACCATTGGCTCCCTAGTCAGCTTCCGGTTCCATTTATGGAGCCGTTGCCTTTACATACACGCTGGCTGTACGCGAGACTTCCAGCTCTCCCAGACAACCGTCATAGCCGGTGCCCGGTTTCCACTTTAGTGTACCTTTGGTGGTGACGAACTCGAACAATTTCAGGCATTTCTTGGACAAGATCACCGTCACGGACGAATTCGGCTCGGGGAAGAAACTTTGGGTAAAGTCCCTGGCACTGCCGTCTGGCCGAATACGGTCGCGTTTTGGATCCCATCGTGTCACCGCGATCTCATTGTTGCCGTTCAACGACACATAGAAGTCCTGATCCCCTGTCGAGGGGACATTGATCGGTGTGGTCTTCAGTGCCTTGATGAGTTCATGATCTTTCAAATCAGGACGCATTTCTCGCAGGCGATGTATGAGCTCGGACTTCACTGTTCCGTCTCCATGGGCATTGGCCGGAAACAGAGTATCCCATAAGTTCAAAGACGTCTCATTACCGACCATAGAAGTGCTTGTGGCTTTACCGGCCGTTACTGCCCATGACGCAATCTTGGGCTGCCGAAAGTAAGAGTATTGCTGTTCTGATTTGAACATGCCGTTGTGATACCACTTCGCCGAATTGGCTTTCAACTTGATGCGTACCCAGCCGTCATACATACGCATTTCGAACTCTTCACGCGGGTTGGTTTGTACCATGGCTTGATTGCGCACCTCGCCACCAACGCGTGTCTGTGCCTTGCCTTTGACTGACCAGGCGTTGGGCAGGTCGGTTGACACCGGAGCTTTCATCGCGGGCACGAACTCGCTGCCGCTGACAAGGTTGGTTCTTTCATCGTGGCGGAACGGGACGAGCCGTATGCCGTCGATTTGGTTTTTATAGCCGGTGACATAAAACTTGCCGTTCGGGGTTTCGGATACCGCTTTTTGCTGTGTGGACGGCAGAACCTGTGGCTTGAACCAAATGTTACTTTCCGTCTTGCCATCGGCATCCATGTACGCAGATTGCATGAAGTTGCTATCCGGCTGAACTTTGGTTCCTGGCATGAGCATGCGCAATGAATTGGCGTTGGCGTAGGTGCTGAATTCCTTTTTGAAATTGTTTGGATTTGTGATTTCCGCTTTGAGCTGTTTGGCAATCTGACTCGCCTCACTTTGCACGGCGTCCTTGTGGTCGCTCGCATCCTTGTGGTCATAACCCTTCGCTTTCATATCGGCGTAATTTGCCGAGATCAGGATCGCTTTTGCCTGTACGCGGTTGACGTTGCCGAGGGTAAATTTGCCGTTCTCGGACAATTCGGTGAACTGCGACTTGTATTTATTGCCCTGGACTTTGAACTTGTCGTCCTTGTATATGAACTGTCCGGACCGCAACGCGCCCGATTGTACGGCGTGTTGCATCTGGTTGCCGGCAGCGAACGCCATGAGGATGGCGAAGATTCCAGCGCCCAGTACACAAATGATCATGGTGGTCGCGACGATGAATCCCAGTACGGCTCCGTTGTTTCGCCGGGTGTGTTGGCGAGCGATCATGTGTGTACCTCAGATTGGTTGCTGACCTTCCTAGATTACGGTTGAGGGGGTTAGGACTTCGTTAGGGTGCTTCTGCGACCTTCAGCTAACTACTGCCTGAATCGAGCGTGCCTGAAACTTTATCGTCATGGGTAAGCAGGACAGAGGTGCCGGCAGTCCGACGGTGATTTCGGTTGTCACTTCGACGCGCTCAGGCATAAACTTGAAGGCGACCAGTTTTATGTCCTGGATGATCGGCTTCTGTTTCGGGTGCTGTGACACCGAGTTCTTTGCGACAGCCTCGGCGTCTTCTTCTTTCGCATTAGCGGCTGCTCTGGCGGCGTTATAAGCGACTGTGTCGTTAATCTGGTTGGCGAACAGGACGGCTATGCCGTTGAGCATAAACAAGCCGATGACGACCAGGAATACTCCGCCGATTGCGCATTCTATAAGGCAATCGCCCTGCCGTGTGCGTGTTATTACTCGTTTCATGACTAAGCTCCTCTCGGTTTGCCACGGTTGATGGCGCTTTCTGCTGGTTGACGGTTTTCGATGTGGAAAGACACCGGTGCGTTTAGTCCGGGCACCTTCACTGGAAGCGGCACCACCAGCCATGGACGGCAGTCGAATTTGGTGACGACTGTGATCAGTCGATGAGGTTCGATACCTGTGTGGCTCACCGACGTTGTCGGCATTTTGTCCACGAGGGCAAACCTGCCAATCCCGCGGTTCATCCAGTGCTCGGGAATGTGTTTGATGATTAGTCCGCCTGGGTCTTTAGCTGCGCCTTCCCGAAGCAACGCCGCCTCCTGGGTTTGAGCAGTATTCAGCAGATAGCAGGCACCATAGGAGGTGAAAAGACCGAGCAGGTTGAGCAGTGGAAAAAAGAAGCAGATGAGGAGGATGCCCAGGGCCGGACCGAACTCTGCCAGTACCGACCCTTTGCTTTTCCGGCTTGCGAGCTGACTGCCGCGCTTATTCAAGGTGAACATGATCAACATCTCCTTCGAGGATTGTTTTTTAGCTAAGCGGACCAGCGTGTGCTGGCATTGTCCAGAAGATGACGGGCATGCACAGGGACGCAACCGGCTTTGACGCCGCGCGTGTTGTAGCTACCGAACCACCGCACGCGACCTTGCTGCTCTTGGCGGCGATCGATCATGATCGGGCGCAGACGCTTTACGAGCGCTTCGCAAAATTTATGGGCGACTGGAAGGCTTTGCGTGTATTTGACGCCCTTGTATCGGGTAATCACGCGACGCAATCCGGTGCCGCTCATGTCGCACTCGCTAGTCAGAATGCCGCTGGTGTGGCGACCTTGATCAAGGCTTTCCCATCCGACCATGAGTTCCGCAGGTAGCGGTTGGACGATCGCCAATTGGACTGTCGTTTCTTGTGCAGCCAATTCAGCGCGTCGCCCTCTTGTTTGTACCGGTGTCTTCTCTAGCATGTAATCCGTTTTGACAACCGGAAGCTTGGTCCATTGAAGAATGGATTGTTCTGCGGCATCCAGCGTCTTGGTTATCGTCTCTTCGATGAGCAGGTTTTGCACATCAGTCGAGAGTTGAACTTTATGCCAGTTCGCGAACTGGTTGAATGCGTTGTAATTTGACGTTGTGGTTTTCATGTTTAAACTCCATAAGCAGGAACCAACACCGCCAGCTTACGGCTGGGGCAGTTAGGGTTTTGTTAGGAGGCAAAAACTTTCTTTGCAGAGGAGCGCAGGCGGCTCGCCTGCGTTTTCTATGAATGCGCGGCAACGCTCGAGACAGGCAGCGTAACGACGAAGGTGCTGCCTTTACCTTCTGTGCTATCGACGCAAATCGTACCTTTATGATGTTCGCAAATCGCTTTAACGATGGAAAGTCCCAGCCCGCTGCCGCCGGCGGCGCGGGCGCGTGATTTATCCACTCGATAAAACCGCTCGAACACGTGCGCCAGATTCTCCGCGGAAATTCCAATTCCGGTGTCCGACACGGTTATAGAAGTCGTGCCGCCGTTCGTTTCCATTTTTATATTTACGGTGCCGCCGGCGTCGGTGTACCGTAGCGCATTCTGAAGCAAGTTGCTTACGACCCGATGCAAAGAATGCTTATCGCCTTCGACGATGGCAGGCTGCAGCTCCTCAATGTGCACGGCAATGCTTTTCTCGCCGAAGGCAGGCTTCATTTCTTCGACGGCATCGAAGACGAGTTGATCAATTCTCACTGCCGCAATTTGCATAGGCAGCTGCTGCAGCTCCATCTTGGTCAGCATCATCATGTCGTCAATCAGTTTTGCCATGCGATCTGTTGATTTAGTGATCCCTTCCATATCTTTGATCAGTTGAGCGTTTCCGTCGGCTTCCGCGGCGACGTTCTCCGCCATGAGCTGAATGGAATGCACCGGCGTGCGCAATTCATGCGACGCATCGGCCATAAATTGGCGCAGCAAGCGAAACGCGTTTTCCACCGGACGCGACGCCTTCATTGAGAAGAAGTACCCGGACGCGCCAATAATGATTAGGAGCAGCGGAATCAAAGCGGCCATCACGATGGTAAATTCTCGAGTAGCAGTTTCGCGCAGTTCGGTTGGAATTTGTGCCTGGAGGTAACCGACGATCTTCCCACGCGATAATATTGGATCGCTCGTCGCCCGGATGTGGCGTCCGTCCACATCCGCCTCAAAATAATCCTTATTTAGCGCGATCTGTTGCTTGCCTGGCGGTCCGAATTCTTCTATCAGTTTGCCGTCGCGCGTAAACAGTTGCAGCGTGCTTTGCTGATGCGCCCAGTCATTGGCGACCTTCTCGTTGGCAAAAACGAAACGTGGCAGGTCGTCGATGACTTCCACCTGTGGTAAGTTGCTGGCAATTAGCTCTTCAAGGCTTTTATCCAAGCTGTCGGTGATACTTTTGTGGCAGAGCCAGGTGCCGACCGCTATAAGAAAAATGCTGGTGATGCCCGTGAGCAATAGGTACCATGCCGTCAGGCGCAGGCGTAGATTCTTGTACATTTGCAGCTGAGTTGTGTTCTGTGCCATTTTTACTCTATTTGCTGCACGTTAGGATTTCGTTAGGGACATTAACGGGCTCTTGCCCACATTTAGACTTCGCCTCTGAGCCTGTAACCCGAGCCATGTACCGTTTCTATGATGGACTCCGTTCCGGGCACATCCAGTTTCTTTCGAAGGTAGCGGATATAGACGCGCACGGCGTCCGAGGAAACTTCGGTGTCGGACTCCCAAACACGCGTCACCAGCGCGTCGGCAGTGAAAGGCTGGTTCGGGTTGCGCATTAGGAACTCGAGCAGGTTGAATTCTTTCGGCTCTAGTTTTATTTCGGTACCGTCGCGTGTGACTTTGCGTGCTTGCGCATCGAGAGTGATCTTTCCATACGAAAGCACGTGGCTTGTGGCCGCAGGACTTCCGCGTCGCAGGAGTGCCCGCACTCGCGCCTGGAATTCGCGCAGGTGAAAGGGCTTCGTCAAATAATCGTCGGCGCCGGAATCGAGTCCCTTTTCTTTGTCTTCGAGTTCACCTTTGGCGGTCAGCATCAGAATCGGCGTTCTGTCCTGTTTGTCCCGCAGCCATTTGCAGACGTCGATGCCGCTTTGCTTCGGCATCATCCAATCGAGCACGATAAGGTCGAACTTACTGACAGCGAGCATGTCTATCGCTTCGCGGCCGTCATAAGCGACCTCCACCAGATGCTGGTCGCGCGCCAGGGAGCGCCTCAGCCCCTCGGCAAGGTCTTGCTCGTCATCGACAATCAGAATTTTGCTCATCCCTAGCTTAGAGGATAGCGAAGTTGCGCGTGTCAGTCCAGTTTGACAGGAGGCTTGTAGCCGGGCCTTTGTGCTGGCTGCCTGCCCGCGCCGGGTTGAGCGAGGTTGTCGACCTGCTGATATAGTGGCTATTGGAACTCCCGAAAACGCGGGCTTGCCCCCGCCGCTACGGTAAAGCAATGGGCTCGCATTCGATATTCCATCAGGCAGGCGCGTCGCGTTGTCGTGCGCGTTGGACCGACATGAAAGGCAACGACCGCGCCAGGTCGTGTCCTAGCTGTCAAACGGTGGCCTTTCGCATTGACGAATTATCCGAACCGCAAATCGTCGAACTCATTTCTGAAGAAACTAGGTTTACGAGACTACTTCCGGCGGAGGACATCGACTGGCCGAGGACGGCAAAGCTGTATCGACGCCAGGACGGAACGTATGCTGCCAGCGACGTAGTCTGTCCGCAAAGCGAAATACATGATCCGTGGTGCTCTTGGTCTATGACAAGGGCTGTGCTTGGCTCGCTTTGCGCCGTCATGGCAATCTTATTGCTTTTGGGGACTGTGACTACTGGATTGGGGTTTGTTGTCGGCTGCCCATTGATGGTCTGCGGAATAATCTTCGGCGCTTGGGCCCATTCTGCTCCGTTTTGCTTGTTGTCGGCGACTTTGCTGGCCGTCGCTTGCTTGAAAGCACCGAAGCACCGCCACCCGTGTTATTCGCTCAGTCTGACACCCTTTTTATCCACAGTGCTGATGATTGTCTGGTTGTACTGGTGGCACACCATGGCGAGCCAGCATGGTGGATGGCTATGGTCCTATCGTGAACTCTGGCAGGGGGCGGTGGCCGGCGCAACTTGCCTGGCGTCCGTACTGTTTTCTCTGTTTCTGTTATCCATATACAGAGGTGCTCGATTGTTTTTTGGCGCGCTCTTTTTTGGCGAGCTCGGTTTGCAGTTGGTCTGTTGGTTTTACATGCTGTCCATCATGCAGTGAATGTCGAGCATCCACACAAGTGGAACCCTCAATCGATGTATTCGCGAAGGCGCCGACTGCGATTAGGGTGACGTAGTTTTCTAAGCGCTTTCGCCTCTATCTGACGAATGCGTTCACGAGTTACGCCAAAGAGATGCCCCACTTCTTCGAGAGTACGCTGTCGTCCATCATCGAGTCCGAATCTCAGTCGCAAAACATCGCGCTCGCGCGGCGAAAGTGCAGCCATCACTTCGATGATATCTTCGCGCAGCAGCTCTTGCGTAACTGATGCGGCGGGCGTTTCCGCATTGCGATCTTCGATGAAGTCGCCGAGCCGGCTGTCTTCCTCTTTCCCGACGGGTGTTTCGAGTGAAACCGGCTCCTGCGAGATTTTGACCAGCTCGCGCAATTTTGTCACGGTCACTTCCATCGCTTCGGCGATTTCTTCTTCAGTTGGTGGTCGTCCCTTGTCCTGTGTCAGTTTGCGCGTCGTTTTCTTGAGCTTGTTGATAGTCTCCACCATATGCACCGGAATGCGGATGGTGCGCGCCTGATCTGCGATTGCGCGTGTTATCGCTTGCCGTATCCACCAAGTTGCATACGTGCTGAATTTGAATCCTCGACTGTGATCGAATTTCTCGGTGGCTCGGATCAAACCGAGATTTCCCTCCTGGATCAAGTCGAGAAATGCCATGCCGCGACCTGCGTATTTCTTGGCGATGGAAACGACCAGGCGCAGGTTAGCCTGGGCCAGTCTCCGTTTTGCTATCGCTCCATCTGCGCCGCCTTGTTCGATCAATCGCGCGAGCGAGATTTCTTCTTGTCCCTTTAGCAGAGGGATTTTGCCGATTTCTCTCAGGTACATGCGCACCGGATCGTCCGATGCCAGTCCTTTTGAAACCTCTTCGATCGATTCCGGCTTCTCGTCTTCGTCGTCGATAAACGCGATCGGCTCTTCGCTAAAACTGTCTTGATCCAATCCAAGTTCAGCGGCCAGACTTCCGGTATCGGAATCAGCGTCGACCCATGCGGGCTCGTCATCTTCGGAAGACGCTGCTTCGTTGGTGCGAGCTCGACCTTCCGCTTTTGCCTTAGCTGGCACTGCGCCTGGTGCGGGTGCCACCGGTTTCTGTGCCAGAGCTTCTCTAATGCGCTGAGGCAACGAATCCGACATGGCAACTTTGCCTTTGAACTTCTGCAGGCGCTCCTGGATCGATTGATCTTCGTTGAGCATGGCCCGGCATGCGGAACAAGTTTCGATGTGCTTGTGGACGTTTTCCGCAGCCTGAGCTTCGGCTGTGCCGTCAAGCACCAAATTCAGCATGGATAGGATTTCGTCGCACTTCATTTCGATGGTTCCCTGAGAGCGTGTCTAAGCAGTGTTCGCGCGCGGAACAGTCTGGACATTACGGTGCCGATTGGAATATCAAGTATCTGCGCGATGGCATCGTATGTTTCTTCGTGTATTTCTCGCAGCAATAAGGGTATCAGAAATTTGTCCGGCACGGTTTGCATGGCGCGACAAAGATTTGGATCGATCTCGTCACGACACAATTCCTCTTCCGGACTGGATTGATTCAGGTGGATAATCGTTTCTTCTTCGATGCTGTCGATGTCGACTGCGATGATCGTACGCCTGCCCTTACGGCGGTGGTCGTGGATGGTGTTGACTAGAATATTTGTCAGCCAGCTTTTGATGCGGGCGGGATGTCGTACGGTGTCGAAGGCTCGGAATGCCTTCAGGTACGTTTCTTGTACAATGTCCTCCGCGTCTTCGGTGTTGCCGACTCGCGAGTAGGCAAGGCGAAATAGCTGCTCCATGTAGCAGAACGTCGACGGTTCGAATTGTAGATTGAGCTGCTGCTTTCTCTGATTCATCACACCGACCGGCTTTGAAGCCCATCCACCCATTTAGACGCCGGCTTTAATGTGTTTATTCCCGGAGAAAGCAAATCCGCTATGTGAGGCTAGCCGGGAATTAGCGCCATTGAGGATTATAATATTCGACCCAGAGTGCCGGGTGCTTGAGCTCGTTGCCGTCTTTGTCAGTGATATGCACCAAGCGTGTGTCCCAGCCCTGGTTGCGGTGGTACATTTCGCCGAATTTCATCCGATAGGGCGAGCCGGCTTTGGATAGTTCTTCGTTCGCCCAATTCTCGACGGGCGCGGCGTTTCCGCCCGCTTGCTTCAATCTGTCCACGAACAGTTTATCTAATGAGTCCCAGACGTTTACTCTTTCCGGCAGGTTAGGGTCCTTAGTCACATTGATGACGTGCGCGAAAACGCCCGCCATAGTTTCTCGCTCGGTCGGCCACGTTTTTTCTGGAATCGGTGGACTGACGGGCGGCGGGTCCGGCTGGCGCTCATGATGCGTATCAAGCCAATTGTTGACCAACCTGAGGTGTGCGGATTCGTTGGTATCTGCGGACGACTGCGATTCCGCAAATCTGCCCAAATTCTCAAAACTCATATTCATTACCCCAGTGGTGGTCGACTCCAATAAGCTATAGCGCGCACGTCGTAAATTTGGGGTTAAAAAAGCCGCGTCATCGCAGTACACCGAGCGTTTTGGATACGTGTTTTCACCAATGATGTTAGTCAGTTTGTTGTTCTGCCAACGCAGCCGGGGTTAATCCGGTGCCTGCAGTCAGCAACTTGATCTAGGATGGAATTGGTGGGGGTCGCAGCGGATGAAAACGAGTGCTTGTTTCATTGGAAATGCCGTCTGCGCGCTCTTGGCGGTCGCTTTCCTTAATGCCGCCGGCGAGTACGGCGTGACTCCTGCTCCAGCACCGCCTGTGCATGCCTCGCGCAGTCCCAGCACTGCATATTCCGTGCCGGCTAATCCGGCAACACGGCCGCATGTGTCGAAGCTGAAAGGGCGAGTAGAAAAAACCGACATTATTAATTCCGATTGGCAAAGCATATATGCCGAGGCTGATGCACTTTATAAGAGCGGCAAGTATGATGAAGCGTGCAAACGCTGGGCTGTCTGCGAGAAGTCCGTCGAGGTGCAAAAGCCGTGGACCAAATTGTCCGGTGCGCCGCTTATCGAGTTGGCGAAGAAATTGGCGACAATGTACAAAACGCAAAGCAAGCCAACTGATGCTGCCAGAATGTACGATATGGCACTCTCCGAAGCGATTAAGACTTACGGCAAAGAGAGCCTGCCGGTTGCGCAAATGATGTTGGAACAGGGACGTATGTACACGTTTTATGATGGATTGAAAAATTTCGCGAGAGCGGATGAACTGCTCGCCGAATCGTTGCGCATCAACGAGAAAAAATTTGGACGTTTTTCCATTCCCGCAGGCGATGTCGATATGATCATCGCGCAGCTGAGAGAAAAGCAGGCGCGTTACGGAGAAGCGCTCGGCATCTGGCAATTGATCATCGACATAGGTGATCGATTTGAACCAAATGCGATTTCGTGTTGCCGTATCGGTCCCCGACAAGGGAAAGCCAGATGCCTGGAGAAGTTGGGACGGTGGGATGATGCGGGCAATGCCCATCGCGAACTAATTGCTATGTGCGAGCGCGGCGCACACGATATGTTGCCCACTGTTCGTAGTGCATACGCTGATTGTCTGATGAAGGTCGGCAAACCGGAAGAGTCAGCCAGAGTATATGCCGAGGCGAGAGCCGTAACGCGCTGAGGCGTTGGTCAGCGGACGACCAGATCGATCGTTCGCTCGATACCCGGGGATGTTAGAATGCCGGTGAACGGATCAAGTTTCAGCCCCAACAGCAAAGACTTTGCCCCGGCCGTCCAGTTATAGACCGGAATGGCGGCGATGCGCAGACAGTGGCAAGAGCCAAGATGGCGAACGCGACGGTTATTGCTGACTTTACCAACGTTCGCCCCAGACGGTGGGACGCATGACGCCGATGAAAAAGCAGACGGGCGAAAATATTGCGCAAAGTGAGGTAAAGAGCAGGTCGAAGAAATTGCCGTGCCCTAAGAATGACCCTGCCAGCGTGGAGCAAATCGAGGCAAGGAGCAACTTCAGCGGGCTCAACGACATACCGATGAGAAGTCCGAATGTTACCGTTACACCAAGTTTGGCTCCCAATTGGTGATCGATGATGCGTGTCAGAAAGCGACCTATGAGTAATCCGACAAAGTAGGCGATTATGCAGCCGATCCAAGGCAGATCGATAAATGGAAGAAGCCAGCCACCCCCGAAGCCGACTGCCGTCGATGCGGACAGCGTGCGAATCACCGCCAATGGTGAGTAGGGTGCTGCCGCGGCCTTAACTCTGCTGCAGCCTTGACAGCGGAAACCTACCGGGCACTGCACCAGGCAGTTGCTGCAGATGGGCTTCGAGCAATCAATGCAGGTCAGCCGCGAATCTTCGTGCGAGCAGGTTTGCGCCAAGATGATCTCCCGGTGAGGTTATCCGGAATAT
>Ga0134128_10002699_pt1 | contig 21876 bp, 20 predicted proteins | sample KB31754_FD_96462 | JGI IMG/M metagenome (GOLD analysis project Ga0134128, IMG submission 96462) | Terrestrial soil microbial communities with excess Nitrogen fertilizer from Kellogg Biological Station, Michigan, USA - KB3-175-4 | ecosystem: Environmental > Terrestrial > Soil > Unclassified ... | reverse complement strand
TAGCGGTTACTGCGGTTGCGCTGAGTTGTCGTCGGCCACCACCGTGCCGTTGCTGACTTGCACGCGCGTACCGGGGTCGTGATCCATCTGCACGTGTTGCTGCTGACCGTTGTACTCGTAAGTTACGTCGTACGCGATGGTTTTCGAGGTGTGGCTGGTCAAGGTGTGACAGCGGTGTTCCACCGTGCTGTAGGTGGGGTTGTCCTCCTGATGGCGCTTCTGGATTTCATGGCCGGCGAACCCACCGGCGACCGCGCCGCCGACCGTGGCCAGATCCTTGCCCTTGCCGCCACCGATCTGATGCCCGACCAGCGCACCCGCGACAGCGCCGATGGCGGTGCCGCCGATCTGATGCTGGTCGCGATACTGTTCCTGATGTACCACCGTTTCATCGCCACACACCTCGTGCGGCGTGCTGGTGGTCTGCTTGACCGGATCGACGCTGATCACCTGCGCGTACTCGGGGCCGCTGTTGCCGTTGGCAAAGCCGTACTTGGCGGCGATCGCAACTGCGGCGATGATGCCGAGCGCGGCGATGGCAACCCCTGCGATGACTGGTTTGTTCATGTGTGACTTCTCCCGTAGTCGCGGCCGAACAGGGCCTGCTTCGAATTTGAAGGTGGAGGCGGACGCTCGCTCGTTGGTTTTGCAATCGTGGACGATCGCAAAAATACAGTCGCAAAATGAACGTGCGCGCAACTACCCGCAATTCGTTCACGTCGTGTTCGAAAAGCATAAACATGTGCGCGTAGTGAAGGCGTGCATACGTCACACCCGAAGGCAATGACTCAAGTCCCGCTGTTCGACAGTCACGTGCACCTCGACGCATCCGAGTTCGATCCGGATCGCGCACAGGTGCTCGCATCCGCCCGCAGCCACGGCGTCCAGGAGATGCTGGTGCCGGCGATCGCCGCTTCCGGCTGGGAGCCGCTGCGCGCCTTGTGCGCGGCGCACGCCGGCCTGCATCCGGCGTACGGCCTGCATCCGTTGTTTCTCGCGCAGCATCGCGACACCGATCTCGATGCGCTGAAACATTGGCTGGGTTCGCATACGGCCAGCGCGCTCGGCGAGTGCGGACTGGATTTCAGCGACGCTTCGCTGGATCGCGAACGTCAGCTGTATCTCCTGCGCGGGCAATTGCGGCTGGCACGCGAGTTCGATCTGCCGCTGGTGCTGCATGCGCGCGGCGCGTTCGAGCAGGTGATCCTGGAACTGGAAACATTTGCCGCGCCGTTGCGCGGCGTGGTGCACAGCTTTTCCGGAAGCATGGAGCAGGCTCGGCGATTGTGGCGGCTTGGGTTTCACCTGGGCATCGGCGGCCCGGTGACCTATTCGCGCGCGCGCCGGCTGCGCGGGCTGGTGGCAAGCATGCCTATCGAATTCCTGTTGCTGGAAACCGATGCGCCCGATCAGCCCGACGCCGCGCACCGCGGGCAGCGCAACGAGCCGTGCCGGCTCATCGAGATACTGCGCTGCGTTGCGCTGTTGCGCGGCGAAACGGAGGCGGTTGTCGCGCGCACGACAACGGCCAACGCGCGCGGGCTGTTCGGATGCTGAGCGCCACGCCTTTTTACACCCCCTGATGCGCAACAAGGCTTGACTTGCTAGGCTGATAGTTCAGCACTGAACTATTCGCCCGCGTATCGCCCCGATGGGAAAATTGCAGGATTACATGCAGGGCATCGAAAGCGGCGTGGGCCAGGTATCGCGGCGCATGCCGGCCTTGCCGTTGCAGGAAGTGATGCTGGTGCGCCTGCTGCATCTTGCAGCGGAAGGACTGACGGCGCATTTCCTGCACGTGCTGAAACCGCAGGGCTTGAACGAAAGCGATTTCCGCGTACTGATGCAGTTGTACAGCAGCCCCGGCGGCAGTGCGTATCCCAGCGAACTATGCGCCTTCGTGGTGCAGACACCCACCAACATGACACGCATCGCCGACGTGCTGGTCAAACGCAGGCTGGTCACGCGCACGCCCGGCGAGCAGGATCGCCGCCGCATCGAACTGCGCATCACCCCCGCGGGACGCCGCTTTGCCGGCAAGCTGCTGCCGAAACTTTTTCCCATCCTGCGGTCATCTTTTTCCGATTTGAGCGAGCGCGACAAGCAAGCGCTGCAGAAGCTGCTGGAGCGTGTAATTGTTTCCATGGATACCCGAACCGATCTCTAGGAGCCTCTGAAGCAGCGCGTCGCGAATGCAGCAGGTCGCGTGACGCCGGAGCGGAGCGGCTTATTCGGGGCGCCCCTGGTGGAGCAGCCCATAAAGAGCGCGCCCCACCGCCGCGCACGCAAACGCCGCGGTGACGTGCATCGCGGCACCCAAACCCGTGCCGCAGTCGAGGCGAAAGCCGGTTTCCGCGTCGGTGCGCGGGCGTACCCCGCAGACGCTGCCGTCCGGCTGCGGGTAACGCACGTTTTCCAGCGAATAGACCGCCGGCACGCCGAAGCTGCGCTCGACGTTGCGCGGGAAGCCGTGATCCTGGCGCAGTTTCTTGCGAATCATGCCGAGCAGTTTGTCGTGCTCTGTATGGGCGAGATCGCGCACGCGCACGCGGGTAGCGTCGGTGCGACCACCGGCGGAACCGACCACGATGATCGGCTGTTTCGCACGTCGGCAGGCCGCGATCAATTCCAGCTTGACGCGGAAGGCGTCGCAGGCATCCAGGATCAGGTCATGATGTTCGTCGAGCAAAGCGCCGATCAGGGGCCGCGTCAGGAATTGCGCGCGCGCATCCAGGTGCAGGCGCGGATCGACCGCCCGCAGACGCGCGGCCATTACCTCGACCTTGGGGCGCCCGAATTCCCCCTCCAGCGCATGCGATTGGCGATTGACGTTGGAAACGCAGACTTCGTCGCCATCAATCAGCGTCAACCCGCCGATGCCGCTGCGCGCAAGTGCTTCGGCCGCCCAGGAGCCGACGCCGCCGAGGCCGATCACCGCCACGCGACAACGCGCCAGCCGGGCGGCACTGCCGGTGCCATACAAACGATCAATCCCGAGAAAGCGCGTGGCGATCATGGCGCGCATTGTCGCATCGCGGGAGCCGCGCTCGGAGAACGGGAATGAAGCAAAGCCGATCGCCGGCTAAACTTGGCGGATCAGTTCAACGGAAACGCCCATGCGAACCCTGCTGCTCGTCATCCTTGCGCTCGCGATCGGCGCCATCGCCGCCGCACAAGTCACCGGCGCGTTGCGTCAGCGCGACGCCTACCCGCGCGGGGTGATGGACGTAATGGCCGAGCACGCCGGCGCACTGGACCAGGCGTTGCGCGGGCGGCACTGCGCGACCGATGCGACGGCACCGAGTTTCTCGATGCTGGTCACGATGTCCGGCGAGATTCCGCTGGCGTTTCCCGACCTGATGAGCGACAAGCAATTCGCGAAATTCGCCCATGACGCGCATGCGTTCGACCAGCAGGTTGCGGCCCATCCTCCGCGCGACTGCCCTGCATTACGCAAAGCGTTTGCGCAGATCAACGAACACTGCGACCAGTGTCACCGGATTTATCGGTAGTCCAAAGCAACAGCAAACGTCATCCCGGCGAAAGCCGGGATCCATTTTGCCGTTAGCGTTGGAAGATCAAAATGGATTACAAAGTCCATCCTTGGACTTTTGCCCTTCGGGCCAACCTTCGGTTGTTCAAATTCGTTCCTGACGAATTTGTCCGGGTTCCGCCGCGATGAAGCTGCGGCGGCCCCGGAATGATGCCGGTTTATAACTGGCGATCTATTCAATCGCGCTCGAACATCGCATCGCGATCATGTTCGCGCATTTCGCCGCCGCCTGAAGCACCGCCGGGTTCATCCGACGGGGCCTTGTCGGGCACCGCGATGTCGGACATGCCTTTGGCCTTGAGCGCCGCGTCGACCTTGGCCAGATCGCCCTTGCGCAAGCCATCGAAATCCTTCGCGGTATCGTCCACCTCGCGCGAGAGCGCATCCACGCGGGCCAGCTGGTAGGCGGTTGGTGCGCCCTCATAGTTGGCGATCGCACCGTACACGTCGTCCAGATATTCGCGTTCACGCTCCTCGCCGGTGATCGCGCCGCCCTCCTTGGTCGCGACGATCTGCTTGCGGATTTCATCGGCCTTGTCGGCCAGCGCGTTCAACTGCTTCGCCAAAGCCGGATCGCTCTTCGCTTGGGCCGCGCGCGCTTTCGCACCGTCGCGCACCGCCATGATCTGGAAATCCAGATCGGTCATGCGCCCGAACAGATCGCTCACCTTCATCGCCGCGTCGAACTGCGCCTTGCGGTCGGCCAGCGTGAACGGATCGCGCGGGTCCAGGCCGATAGCCACCTTCTGCTCATAGGTCTTGTCGCCCTTGATCAGCTTGACCGTGTACACGCCGGGCACAACGCGTGGACCCTGCGCGGAATTGAACGCGATCGACGCGGCCGGCGGTACGCGCGGCGGCTTGACCCGCATGTCCCAGGTCACGCGGTTGATGCCGCGCCGCACGCTGCCCGGCAGCGTGTCGATCAGCTTGCCATCGGCATCGTAAATCTGCAGTTTCAATTTGCCGAACAGATGGCGGCTCTTCTGGTAATAGGTGATCACCGCGCCATCCGGCGGGTTCGGGCCGCTGAACGAAGCGTCGCCTTCCGACCAGCCGCCGAACGCCTCGATGCGCTGCGTTACCGGCCGGGTCGGCAGGAATACCGCATCGGCGTTCAACAGTTGCGGGGTCAATGCGCGCAGCGGGGTGATGTCGTCGATGATCCAGATGCCGCGCCCGTGCGTGGCCAGCACCAGATCATTGGTGCGCTCCTGCACCACCAGATCACGCACCGGAACATCCGGGAAATCGCTGCCCTTGAATTGCGCCCAGTGCGCGCCGGCATCCGGGGAAATCCACAAACCGAACTCGGTGCCGGCGAACAGCAGGCTCGGATCCACGCTGTCCTGTTTGATCACGTGTGCAAAGCCGCGCACACCCTTGTCGTTGTCGGGTGAGATCAGCGCCGTCCACGATTTGCCATAGTCGGTGGTCTTGTAGATGTAGGGCTTCATGTCGCCGAAGGAATGGCGATCGAAAGCCACGAACGCGGTGCCCGCATCCACCGGGCTGGCCTGAATCCAGGAGACCCATTCGCCCTTGGGGATGCCGCGCACGTTGCCGACCACGTTGCTCCAGTGCGCGCCGCCGTCGCGGGTGAGCTGGATATTGCCGTCATCGGTGCCGACCCAGATCAGGCCCGCCTGCTTGGGTGATTCGCTGATCGAGTAGATCGTGTCGTGCATCTCGGCGTAGGAGTTGTCCACGGTGACGCCGCCGGATTCCTCCTGCTTCTGCTGCTCCGGATTGTTGGTGGTGAGATCCGGCGAGATGCGATCCCAGGTCTTGCCGTGATCGCTGGTCTTGAACAGGAATTGCGCGCCGATGTACATCGTGCCCTTGTCGTTGGGCGACATCGCGATCGGCGTGTTCCAGTTGTAACGCAGCTTCTCTTTGTAGCCGGCCTGCGGCTGGATCAACTGTATCTGATGGGAATGCCGGTTGATGCGGCCGACGAACCCGCCCTGCGATTCGGCGTAGATGTAATTGGCATCGGTCGGATCCTCGAACATCCAGAAGCCATCGCCGCCGAACATGTTCTCCCAGCGATTGTTGGTGATGCCGCCCGGATACTCGGAATCGCCCACCCAGTCGCTGTTGTCCTGCAAGCCGCCATACACGCGGTACGGATCGGCGTTGTCCACGCTGACATGATAAAACTGGGAGATCGGCAGGTTGTTGGCCTTCCACCACTTGTTGCCGCCGTCATGGGAGAACCACAAGCCGCCATCGTCGCCGGCGATCACGAATTTCGGATCCGCGGGATTGATCCACACATCGTGTGCATCGCCGTGCGCGCCGCCGCCGACTTCGCTGAAGCTCTTGCCGCCGTCGGTGCTCTGGATCAACGTGAGGTCCGGCTTGAACAGGCGATCCGGGTTGGTCGGGTCCACGATCAGGTTGGCGAAGTAGAACGGCCGCCAGACCATGTTCTGGCTCTTGTCGCGTGGCGACCAGGTCTTGCCGCCATCGTCGGAACGATACAGCGCCGAGTCCGGCGACTCGACCATCGCGTACACCACTTGCGGATCGGAAGGCGCGATCGTCACCGCGATCCGGCCGTACGGCTTAACCGGAAAGCCCTTGTTCGCATCATGGGTGATTTCCGTCCAGGTCTTGCCGCCGTCGGCTGAGCGGAACAAACCGCTGGCCGACGGCGCGCTGGGTGACGGTCCGCCGGAGCGGAACGTCCAGCCCTTGCGGCGAAAATCCCACATCGACACAAACAGCACGTCCGGATTTTTCGAATCCATGCTGAGCCCCGAGCAACCGGTTGAAAGATTCCCGCCTTTCAACACCAGCGACCATGACGTGCCGCCATCGGTGGTCTTGTACAGACCGCGATCGGGCGAATCGCTCCACAGCTTGCCCGCGACGCATGCGTACGCGGTGTCGCCATTGCGCGGATCCACCGCGAGGCGTGCGACGTGTTCGGAGTTGGGCAGGCCGAGATATTTCCAGGTCTCGCCGCCGTCGCTGGTCTTGTACACGCCATTGCCGATCGAAACCGAATTGCGCATCCACGATTCGCCGGTGCCCACCCAGACACTGTCGTGGTGGCTCGGATCGATCGCTATCGCGCCGATCGACATCACCGGCTGCTTGTCGAACACCGGCTTGAAGGTGGTGCCGTTGTCGGTGGACTTCCACACGCCGCCGCTGGCGGCACCGATGTAGATGGTGGTCTTGCCGTTCTTCTCCGGCACCGCGCTGACCGCTGCGACACGGCCGCTCATCGCCGCGGAGCCGATGTTGCGTGCGTTCAAGCCGGAGATCGCGCCGCTGTCGAAGGTTGCTGCCGTATCGGCGGCAAAGGCGCCGCTGGTGGCGAAACCCAGTGCCACCGCAAGCGCCAAGGCATTGCGCAGATGGTTGATCCTCATGTCACTTGCTCCCCTGGTTGGCTGCGGACGCCTGCGCACCCTTCGCGGGAAACGCGAATACCGCATCCTCGACCGGCACGTTCGCCTGCGCCTTGTCTATGCTGATCTGCATCATCTGATCGGGCGTGCCGCCCTTCGGTCCGGTGGTGATCGCGAACGGGAAATAGACGCCGTCCACTTGTTCGTAATCGCCAAAATCGGTCTGAGTGACCTGTTGCGTGCCGCGCACCGTGCGCCGTGCGATTTCGCGAATCGGCAGATAGGCATCCGGATCCAGATACACCACGAGGGTGTTGCCGTCCTTCAAATGCACCTGCAGCTTGTGCGCGTTGGTGCCGTCCACGTCCTCGGTGCCGAGATACGTGACCACACTGCCCTTGGCCTGCGCATTCACCAGCGCACCGTCGAAATCAGCGGCTTCAGCCAGTTCCTTGGCGTCGTCCGCCGACATCGGGATCGGATCCTTGCGGCCGCCGAAGGGCTGAATGCTCCAGCCGCTCTGGCCATCCCATGCTTGCACCTGCGTGAGGCCCTGCACGCTGGCCTCCTCGCGAATCTTGTCGGGCCGCTTGTACAACTCGGTGTAGCTGAGCTTGAAGCCGCCACCGGCGATCAACTGGCCTTGCATCTTCAGCGTCTTGATCGCCTGCAACTTGTCCATGCCGCCACGCGCGGCGACGTTCCTGGCGACCAACTCATCGGCGGTCGCGGCATAGGCGCAACCCGCGCACGTCAGCAGCGCGAGCGCGAACACGGCACGAGCAATCATTGCGATTTCTCCCCTCATGAAAATTCTTTCGGCGGAATTGATTCGGTTTGACCCACATCGCCATGCTTTGGCAATCCCAATCAAACGCATGCTTTGCGACGGGGTTGATTGTGTCCGGCTCGATCTTCCTGGTCTCGCCGAGCGACCTTGCCTTCAGCATCCTGCCTCGGACCCCGCTGCGCACACGAGCATTGCCTTGCATCGTGTAGCGCCCCGCTTCAGCCCTTGATTTAAGGGGCGGAAAACAAAAGCCGGATAACGCAACTGGTTTGCAGCAGATAGCCTGACTTGAAATGGCCGGCAAGGCGATGGGACGAAAGTCATGCTTTATGCTCGTCTCCGCGCGCGCAAGTGGCCGCCCGTACCCGCACGCTCGATCAGAGGCTGATCTTGCCTTGCAGGACTTGCCCGAACATCTTCCAATCGCCGATCAAGCTGTAGACCGGATGACGAAAAGTGGCCGGGCGATTCTTTTCATAAAAGAAATGACCGGCCCAGGCGCAGCCATAGCCGCACACCGGCACGCCGACCAGCCACCACGGATTGCGCATCGCGATCGCAGCGATGATCGCGGCGATCACCAGCCATGAACCGATGAAGTGCAGGCGACGGCAGCGGCGATCGGTGTGCTCGCCCAGATAATACGGATAGAACTCTGCGAAATTGGCGAAATGCGGCGCCATCAAGGATTCTCCTCGTATCCGTTCACCCCGAGGTTTTCCAGAGAAGAGTTGTAGCCGGTTTTCCCGCTGCGCGATATCCGCCCGGAACAGACAATCCAGTTCAGCGCTCCGGCAGCGGAATGAATTCCCGATCGTCGCCGGGAATCAAGCCGAACCGGCCATCAATCCAATCGCGCTTGGCCTGCTCGATCCGCTCGCGCGAGGATGAGACGAAATTCCACCACAGGTGCCGCGGTGCATCCAGGGCCGCCCCGCCCAGCATCACCACGCGTGCGTTCGCGGCCGCGCGCATGGACACCACGCCGGCCGCTGGCAGCACCGCGAATGTGTGCGCCTCGACGCGCACATCGCCAACTTCGAGCGCGCCGTTCACCACGTACAACGCACGTTGCTGGTGCTCGTCGTCCAGCTCGAATGTGGCACCGACATCCAGATCGCCGGCGAGGTAGAGCGTCGGCGCGAACACCGGCACGGGCGCGCGCAGACCCCGTGCCGTACCCGCCACGACCGTCAGATGCACGCCGTCGCCTTCGATGCGCGGCAACTCATCGGCGGCAATATGATGGAACGCCGGCTCGGCTTCCTCGTCCGCGAGCGGCAGCGCGACCCAGGTCTGGATGCCATGCAGCGGCGCGCCTTCCACGCGCGCTTCCGCAGGCGTACGCTCGGAATGCGCAATGCCGCGACCGGCGGTCATCCAGTTGACCGCGCCGGGGCGGATGTCCTGCACGCTGCCGAGCGTGTCGCGGTGGCGCATGACGCCCTCGAACAACCAGGTGACCGTGGCCAGCCCGATGTGCGGATGCGGCCGCACGTCCACGCCGACGCCGACTGAAAAATTCGCAGGACCCATGTGATCGAAAAACACGAAGGGCCCGACGCTGCGGCACTGCGCCTGCGGCAACAGGCGGCGCACGTGGACCCCGCCGAGATCGTGTTCGCGTCCGTGCAGCAGGCGAATCTCATTCATGGCTGGATTCCGGGGTCTGCAGGGCCCACCATCGCTCGCGCGGGGCCGCCGCGCAAGTATGTTTGATCGCACGTCATTTGTGGCAGAAAGCAAACACGTGATGGGCTTTGCATTTGCACGGGTGCCCCCGCCATGACACTTGCATGATCGGAAAGCAACGCCGCCGCGCGATGAGGTTGGCGCGCGGCAAACGGGATTTTGCGGTCGTACACACGCACACAAACAGGGGTGTGAGCATGGCGACAAAAGAATCGGGACCGGCGGCGGCGTCCGCGCAGTCTCCCAATGCGATCCGCGCCTGGGGCGCGGAGTGGACCCACAAATTTACCGCCATGCTGGAACACGGCTGGCCGCTGGCCGAAGTTGCGGCCTTGCACGACGATCTCGATCGCATCGCGTCGGCGGCGGATGGGCTGGGCGACGGCGAACTGGCGAGCACCGCGGTCGAGCTGTCGGTGTATCTGTGTTCGTTCGTGGACGACGGGCGCAGCCCGGATGCAATCCAGCGTGCCAATTTGACGCGCATGAGCCGCGCGCTCGGCGGTGATCGCACGACCCCACCCGATCAGCCCGCACCCGCGGTCAAACCATCGAAACTCGCGCACCTGCTGTATGTCAGCGACGATGCCGGACTGGTGGCGGAATTGTGCATGCGCCTGGCCGAGCGCGGTATCGCCCTGACCGCCCGCTCGAACGCCGATGATGTGCTGCAGCGACCGCCCGAACACGGCATGCACGTGGTGCTGGTGGATCAGGCGCTACTGCCAGACCTGCAGCGACTGGAGCGCGCGGCCCTGCATTTGGGCGGCAGCGCCGGCCGGCCGTTGTTCGCCGCGTTGTTGCGTGACAATTCCCTGGAACAGCGCATGGCGGCGTTGCGTGGCGGTGCAGATCTGGTGCTCGATTTCAACGACAACCCCGCGCAGCTCGCCGAGCGCGCCGGGCGCGTTCTACGCGAGCGCGACAGCGCACCATTGCGCGCAATGATCATCGACGACGATCGCAGCCAGGCGATGTTCTGCGAAAGCGTGCTGCGTCACGCCGGTGTGGAAACGAAGTTGTATACGGATGCGCGCCAGGCACTGGCCGAATTCGCCGATTTCCGCCCCGAGGTGGTGCTGCTGGATCTGTACATGCCGGATATGGACGGCTTGAGCCTGGTTGCGGCATTGCGCACTCAACCGAATTCGGCAAGCACTTCCATCGTGTTCCTGTCCGGCGACCAGGATTCCGAAACCCGGTTTGAAGCCTTGGCTGCGGGCGGGGATGATTTTCTGACCAAGCCGATCCTGCCACGCCATCTCGTCGCCGCGGTGCTGACTCGCGGTCGCCGCGCGCGTCAATTGCAGGTATCCGCGTCCGCCAAGCCGGGCTCGGGGTCGACCAGCAGCGCCGCCAATATTCGCGAAATCAACTCCGCACGCCGCACGGGCTGATCGCGCGCCGTTCCGTTCATCACGCATTGCGGCGGCGCATGCAAAGTAGATGCGCCGCATTTCACATTGCGATGAATGGAGTTCGACAATGCCCGCATACGGTCGTACCGCTTTGGCGTGCCCGGTTGTCGCCGTGTTGCTGCTCGCCGGCTGCGCCAGTCATCCGCAACGCACCTCGCCGACCGGCGCACCCACGGCAACGAGTCATTCGGCGCCGCTGATTCCACGCAGCGCGCCGGAACCCGCAACATCCGGGCAGGCGCCGCCCGCGCCGAACGGCATGGTCGGCATAGCTTCCTGCGATCAATACCTTTCCACCTACAAGGCCTGTCATCGCGCGGCGGGCATCTTCGCGCCGGATCAGATCGATGCGCGCTACGAATTGATGCACGACAGCTTGTTGCGCGACGCGCGCGATCCGGCCAAACGCGCGACGCTCGATCAGCGCTGCCGCGCGCTCTCCACCCAATTGCAGCAAGCGCTGCACGGGAAAAGCTGCAATGCGCTGCCTGCGCCGGTCGCGAGCAGCGGCAAGCCGTAAGCTCTGCGCGGCTGCCTCGGTCTGCTCAACATGCCCGCCTCAGGATTGATGTCATGAACCGCCGCAGTTTTCTGGCCAGCAGCATCGGCGCGCTCGGTGTCGGCGCGCTTGCAATGATTGCGCATGCAGCGCAGGACGTGGTCGCGGTAAATTCCGGCCAGCAACCGACTTTCAAATTGACCGACGCGCAATGGCGGGCACGGCTCGGGCCCGAGCGCTATGCGGTGCTGCGCCAGGCCGCCACGGAACCAGCGTTCAGCAGCCCGTTGGATCACGAACACCGCGCCGGGATTTTTCATTGCGCCGGTTGCGCGTTGCCGTTGTATTCGTCGAAGACCAAGTTCGATTCCGGCACCGGCTGGCCCAGTTTCTGGAAACCGCTGCCCAATGCGGTGGCCACCGGCAGCGACAACAGTTTTCTGATGGTGCGCACCGAAGTGCATTGCCGCCGCTGCGGCGGGCATCTTGGTCATGTGTTCGACGACGGTCCACCGCCGACCGGACTGCGTTATTGCATGAACGGGCTGGCCCTGCGCTTCGTGCCGGGCGCCGTTTCTTGAAGGCACCCACGCGGGTCAGCCGATCAGTAGATCGCACAAGTCGCTTTCAATCATCCGGCACTTCGTTTTCTCGAGTTCCCGGCTTGGCCCACCTTCCTGCGCGTTCAAATGCAGCGCGGCCCAGGTCAGATTGTCGGCCAGGCTCTCCAGCAGCAGCAATTCCTCGGCCGCCACCGGATTGGTATCGGGCGCGTAAAGGCATAGCAGGCCCACGGTGCGGCCACCGTCGTGCAGTGGCAGGGTGATCGCCTTGCGGAAGCCGTTCTCGCGCGCGGAGTCGAGTTTCCACGCGAACCCGGAATCGGGGTGCTGGATATCCTGCACGACCGTTGGCCGGCCGCTCCGCATGGTGCGGCCGCCCGGACCGAGGCCCGCGATATCGTCCGCGCTGGAGCTCAGGCGAAGATCCTTCAGGTACTCCAGACCCGCGCCCGCCCAGGCGGCGGGCCGGATCGTTCCGTCGTCCTCGGCAAAACCGACCCAAGCCATGCGATAACCGCCCGTTTCCACGACGATGCGACAGGCCGCATCCAGCAAGGTTTGCACCTCCGAGGTGTGGATCACCGCTTCGTTGCAGCGGCCCAGCATGGCCTGCGCGCGCGTGATCCGAGCCAGTTCGCGTTCCGCGCTGAGCCGCGCGGTGATGTCGCTGGCCATCACCAGACGACCGGGCCGGCCATCGAAGGGCATGTCGTCGGAAACGATTTCGACCTGAATCAAGCTGCCATCCTTCAGCTTGTGCCGCCAGATGCCTCCATCCTTGCGGCTGTGCGAGGGCTGATGCACCACCTGACTCAGCCGCGCGATGTCCTCTTCCGGGCGCAGGTCGAGCACGCTCATCGCGAGGAATTCATCACGCGTGTAGCCGTAATGGCGCACCGCGGCATCATTGACCGCGAGAAACCGCAGCGACTCGCGATCGAACACCCACATCGGGTGCGGGTTGCCCTCGAACAGCAACCGATACTGCGCCGCCGATGCCTGCGCCTGTTCCAGCATGCGTTGGCGGCCGGTCTCGAGTGCAGCGAGGTGTTGGTCGACGTGCCGCTTCTCGATCGCAATACCCACGATCTGCACGCAGGCATTGGCCAGTTCCAATTCAGCCGGGCTGGGCGTGCGCGGCGTGCGATAGTAGACCGCAACCGTCCCGAGCACGCGATGCACGCTGGAGAAAATCGGCACTGACCAGCACGCGCGCAAGCCGTAGCGCAGCACCTGATCGCGCCAGTCCAGCCACGCCGGATCGCTGGCAATATCGGCGCTGATCACCGTACGCCCTTCGTGCGCCGCGGCGCCGCAGCAGCCTTTGCCGGGGCCGATGCGAACCTGTTCGAATGCGCGCATCAGCTCCGCCGGGAATCCGTTCGACGCCGCATGGCGCAGATGCTGGCCTTCCTCGTCCAGCAGCAATACGGTGCATATCGCATGATGGTTCTGCGACTCCATCAGGCGCACACTCGCGTTCAACACTTCGTGCAGTGAAGCGCCTTGCGCCATGGTGGCAAGCAGCGCCACCCGCTCCTTCTCGAGCGCGACCAGGCGCTGGCGCTCGGTGACATCATGGAGGCTGACGAACCAGGCGGCGGAGCCCTCCCAGGTGGTCTGCGCCAGACGCATTTCCACGGTGAGCGCCGCGGCATTGGGACGCGTGATCTCGACCTGGGTCGGCGCGCCTACGCGAAGTGGGTAGCCGAACGTGGAGCCGGTCAGTTGCTCGACGCTCCAGCCCAGCAGCACGGCCGCCGAAGGGTTGGCATAGCGCACCCGTCCATCGATGCCGACCACCAGCACGCCGTCATGGCTGCACTCGATAAGCGTGCGCCAACCCGCATCTTCGCCGAGGTTGATCGTTGGTGAACCGCGCAACCACTGCTGGAATCCCAACTTCATGTCACATCCCCGGGGCGGGCTGCCCATGCTCGGCGCGTCGGCCGCGCCTGCTGGGTGCTGCCTTGCACGTGAGCTGCCAAGCGCCGAAGGCAAGTGAGACGCAGTTCCGGAGTTTCAAAAATTTTTGCGTTGCGAGGTACAACCAGGTCGCACAACCAGGCCGCGCGGGTGCAAAAAAGCCCCGGCGTTGCGGCCGGGGCTTCAGATTTACGACCGTGGCGCGAACTTCAGGCGGGCTCGACTGCGTCCGCTTGCAGGCCCTTCGGGCCCTTGACCACGGTAAAGGTGACCTTCTGGCCTTCCTGCAACGACTTGAAGCCGGTGCCCTGGATGGCGCGGAAGTGCACGAACACGTCTTCGCCGTTCTCGCGGCTGATGAATCCGAAACCCTTGGCATCGTTGAACCATTTGACGGTGCCGGCTTGACGATCCGACATAACTGACTCCTTGCGACTCGATGGATTGAATTGATACCGCGCGTAACCGCGCGCCTTTCCTGCACTGACTAGCGAGTGTGAAGACAGCGATGCGATCGTTGAACCACCCCTTGTCAGACCCTCTCCCGCGGTCCGGCTAACTCAGCGCGCGGATCGTACTGCAAGCCGGCCGGGAAACGCCAGTGCATCCAAGTACCTGTCCAGGGCCCAAGTTGCGATCTCATGCCGGCTTGCCGGGGGGCCATTCCGCTCCGATTAATCGCTGCCTGCGTAAGTTGAACCGGCTGACGATCGAACCGCCGCGTCGCGGCGGGTGATTCTCCCCGTCCTGGATGATCAAGGAGAGTTCCATGAATGCCCGTTCCCGCCTGCTCGCGCTTGCCGTTGCCTCGCTGTTCGCGACGGCGGCCATGGCGCAATACGCTCCGCCCCCCCCGCCATCGCCGCCAGCTCCGACGCAGGATGCGATGCCGCCTCCGCCTCCCCCGCCGCCGCCGGCCGCTCAAGACACGATGCCGCCGCCTCCCCCGGCGCCACCGGCCCCGCCGGTCGAGCAGCCCGCGCCTCCCCCGCCTCCGCCGGCGCCCGCACCTCTTGCAGGTACGCCCAATGGGAGTGCCCAGTTGCAAACTCCGCAAGGCACCTTGACGGTCAATTCGGGTATGCCGCCCGCGACCGATTACGGCCCGAAGCCGCCGTTCGCGCAACTGGATACCAATCACGACGGCCGCATCGATCAAAACGAGGCACAGGCCTACATACCCCTGGAGAACGACTGGATCCATGTCGCCCACCACGCCAGCAGCATCAGCAAGGCCCAGTACGCGGCCTGGGGCGACTGACCAAAGCAAAGCTGGATGAGCAAACAAAAAGGGCCGCTCGGCCCTTTTTGTTTTTCGAGACCAGGCCCGTGATCAGTGCAGCCGGTCGTAATTGACCAGTGCATTGAACAGCAGCGCATAGCTGCCGAGCGTCTCGCCGCGCCAGACCGGGTTGTTGGCAAACAGCAGTACATGGCCTTGGCCGTAGCGCGCATCCACCACCGCCGCGCGCTGCGCGATCGCGCCGCCGTTGTCGAGCAACCCGGACACCAGCAACTTGTCCGCATCGGCCCAGCGCACGACCACGTCGGGACGCCGGTCGGGCGGAATCAGGAACACGTTGTTGCGCTTCTGCTCGGCATTCAATGGCAGCGCCTGCCATGGCTTCGCTTCGGGCAGTTCCGGCAGAGGCGTGGAAGCACGGCCTTCGGGCGTGTCGGCTTCATCAGGGCCGCCGCGACCGGTCGGACGCGTGTAGTCCATGGCACTCGGAATGCCGCGATTGCCGATCGTCTGGTTGCTGATGTCGAAAGCCATGCCGCTGGAACTGTACAGCGCGAAAGTTTTTCCATAGCCCTGCGCGATCGGGCTTTTGTCATCGACTAGCTCCGCACGCAACACGCTGCCGACCACGCGCGTGTTTTTCTCGGGCGCAACCGACACGCCCGGCGCGAGACCGGTTTCGATCGCGAATTTGGCGGTGTCTTCCGAAGTCACCAGCAAGCCACCTTGCGCGACGAAGCGCTTGAGGTTGGCCAGACCGGTTTCACCCAGGCCGGGCCGGATGTCGTCGGTGGAATCGATCACGCCCAGGTTGGGCGTCAGAGCGCTTTTCTTCCACGGCATCGGATTGCCGTACATCGGCAGCCCATCCACGATCAATTGCGTCGTGGAATAGCCGACCGGCCCGAACAGAATCACGTCGTATTTGCCGCGCAGGTTCGCGTCGCGCGCCGCATCCTGCGTGCTGATGTAATGATAAGGCACGTGCAGCTTGTCCAGCGCCATCCGCCACCAGCCTTCGGTCTGGGTGTTGAGCCAGGTGTGCATCAGCGCAATGCGCGGCAGCCTGCCGTGCACGCCGAGCGACGCCAGGTCGAACGCCGGCGATGGCAAAACGGAAACGCGTTGCACCGACACCTTCAGCACCGATGCATCGGTGACGCGCGCGACGTCCACGCCGAACAGGTCGCCGAATGACCAGCCAGTATCGTCGTAGGGATGCTTCTGCGGATCATCCGGCGCCCAGTACTGGCGGTCCAGCAAGGTGTCGGCGATGCGCGAATATGGTTGGTCCATGCGCACGATATAGCTGCCAGCCGAAAAATTGCGCGCGACGGTGTGCTCGCGCGGCGGTTCAACCGGCTTCGAATTTTTATCGGATGAGGTGGACTTTGCATCGCCGTTGCGCTCCGGCACCTGCACGGTGAACGGTGCATCGGCCTTGCTGATTTCCACATGCTGCTTCAGCAGCACGCGCAACAATTGCGCCTGCGCGCCCTGGTGTTTCTCGTCGCCGCTCAATACATAGGCCGCCGGCCCGGCCTGCTGCGGCTTCTCGATCGAGCGCTTGGATTTCAGCCAGAAGTTGTTCAAGAACTTCTGCTCGTTTTCGGCGAAGTAGTGCAGCGCAGTGAGCAGACCCGATTGCTCGTAATTGTTGTTGTCGCGCTGCGACCACAGCACCTTGGGCAGCGGCGGATTGGGCTTGTACCAGGTACGCGCGTATTCGTCGGGATTGAGAATGCGCTCCTCGGTGTCGGCGCCATCGTTGCCGAAAGTCTCATACAGGCGGCTGATGCCGTTGTGCATCGCCGCGATGAACATGAGATACCCAGGGCTCCAGGTATCGAAATCGCCGTGGGTGAACACGCCCGGCATGCCGAACTTGGTCAACTGCTCGACGTTGTTCCAGCCGATCTGCTGCCACTCGCCGGTGAGGATGGGATCGATCCACGCGTTGTACGGGCCGTCGCCCACCGTGTTGTCATACAGGAACGGTACCGATTCGTGCAGGTCGTGCAGCACCTGCGCGTGCCAATCCACGTAGGTGTCCAGCACATTCTTCGTGAGGTCGAGCGTCACTCCCATCGCATCGCGGTTGTTGTCGTGCGCGACATAATGGCCCCAGTACATCAGCGGCGGATATTGCTCGTCGGGGTGCGCGCGATGCCAGCGATACAGATCCACCATCCGATCGCGTCCGTCCACTTCCACCACCGGCGTGATCAGCGTGATCACGTGGCTGCGGATGTACTGGATGTACGGTGCGTCATCCACGGCAAGCCGATACCCCAGTTCCATCAGCGCGGTCGGCGCGCCGGTTTCGGTGGAATGGATGGTGCCGGTGATGTAGTAGACCGGCGTGCTCTGCCTGATGAGTTCCGCAGCTTTCGCATCGTCCATGTCCAGCGTACGCGGATCGGCGAGCTGGGCGAGACGCGCCTTGTTGGCGTCCAGATCCTTCAGCAGCGATTCGTCGGCGATCGCCACCGCGATCATCTCGCGGCCCTCCTCGGTCTTGCCGATGCTGAACACCTTCACCCGCGGTGACGCGGCCGCGAGCATGCGGAAATAACGATACACATCTTCCGCGTACGGCAGCATGTTGGGCGCGCCGGCCACATCGCCCAGCACTTTCTGCGGCGTCGGCACCGTGGAGGATGCCGGCAGGTAATCGGTCAGCGGCGAATTGAATGATGGATCGGTGGTGTACTTGGCGATCTTCGCCGTGTAAGCCTGATCCACCGGCTGTTGCGGATCGCGCGCATAGGTGTTGTCCGTCTGCGCCGAAGCCGCGCCGCACGCGGCCAGCAATGCCGTGACGATTCCGATCCATCCTGCACGCATGATCATCCCCCGGGATTCTGGTCGCGCGAGGGTAGCCAAAAACCGCCGCGCGTGAGGGTGCCGGAATGCATACGCATCCGGCAGCGCCCGTGGAGCGCTTTTCAACGCGGCGCCGAGATGTTCAGAGACGGGGCAAGACGCGCCCTACACTCCGTATCTCAACCACAGCTCTGCTTCGCGCTCGCTGCCGAACACGCGCAAGGTGAACCCCGCTTCGCGAAAAGCAAGTTCACCGTGTTCGACCACGCGCAGGTTGGCACTCACCGGCTCGTGGAAAGCAACCCGAAGGTGCTCCAGCCCGCTGCCGCGCAGGGCCTCGGCAAGTTTCGAGAAATCCTGCGGGGTGGCCGGCTCGCCGTGCAGATCGTCGCAGACCAGCAACCGGCGGAGATCGCGGCGCGCGCATTCGGCAACGATCTCGCGCCAGTAGGCCAGCGTGATTTCGGGTGAGTCCTGCGGGCCTTGCACGCACGCGTAGAGATAATCGCCGCGATCGTTGAAGCGCAGCTCGAAAGGCGCTGCGGGTGGTTCGGGACTCATGCTGACCTTGTCTGCGAAAGTGCAGTGCGCCTGATCGCACTATCGGAGGTGAATCAATTCTCGCCGTAGCGCAACCATAATTCGGCTTCGTACTCACTGGCGAACACGCGTACGATAAACCCCGCCTCTCGCGCGCTCAGCTCGCCGTATTCGGCTTCCGACAGCGCCGCGCTGTTCAACTCGCAGTAGGCGACGCGCACGCTGCGCATATAACTTTCGCGCATCGTCGCGATCACCTGGTCCATTTCCGCGGGCTTGAGCGGCTTGTTCTCGAAACAGTCGATCACCAGCAACGCACGCGCACCCCGATGTTCGCATGCCGCGGCGATTTCTGGCCAGTATGCCAGACTGGTTTCGAGCGAATCGGCGACCCCGGAAATCTCCACGCGCAGGTAGTCGCCGCGATCGGAAAATCGCAAGTCATAGGAACTGGGCGGCGGCTGCAGATCATCTGGCGGTACGCTCATCGGCGCGATTGTACGCATGCGTATGGATTTGACCAGAGCCTCGTGCGCCTCAGTGTCCCGGAGCCGATTCAAGCCACTGCAGGCTGAAGCGTTGCTGTGCATCCGTCCACGCCCGGACCACCCGCAAACCAGCGCGTGCCGCCAGTCGCGCGAAATCGTCCAGCGAATACTTGCAACTGTATTCGACCAGCATCGCCTCTTGTGCCTCGAAGCGGAACGTCTCCCGGCCGATTCGCACGCCTTGCTCGCGTGTGCTGACCAGGTGCGTTTCGATGCGCCCGGCCAAGGCATTGTAGCGGGCACGATGACCAAATGCCCCCAGATCGAAATCCGCCGCCAGCTCGCGATTGCAGCGCGCCAGCAGATTCAAGGTGAAGGCGGCGGTCACGCCCGCGGCATCGTTGTAGGCCGCTTCCAGAATGGCGGGGTCTTTCTTGAGGTCCACGCCGATCAGCGCGACGCCGTCCGGCCCCATTTCCGCGCGCATCCGCCGCAGTAATTGCAGCGCTTCATCTGTTTCGAAATTGCCGATGGTGGACCCTGGAAAATAGACCACAGTTCGGCTGGCATGCCGCAGCGGACGCGGCAACACCAGCGGCTCGGTGAAATCCGCACACACCGGTAGCATTTCGATGCGGGGAAATTCGTCGGCCAGGGCAGCCACGCTGGCCAGCAGCGCGTCACGCGCGATTTCCACCGGCACATATGCCGTCGCGGATTGCAGATGGCGCAGCAGCATCCGGGTTTTCAAACCGCTGCCGCTGCCGTATTCCACCAGCAAGACGTCCGGCCCGAGCGCACCGGTGATCTCGCCCAGGCGCTCGCGCAGGATCGCGAGCTCCACGCGCGTCAAGTAATACTCGGGTTGTTCGCAGATGGCCTCGAACAATTCCGAGCCGCGCGCGTCGTAGAAATATTTCGACGGCAACCGCTTGGGTTGCTGGCGCAAGCCGCGCAGCACATCGACGCGCATCTGGTCACGCAGCGCGCGGCGATCATGCAGCCGGATCGCACGTTGCAGCCCGACCGCGTTCATGCGTCTTGCGCCAATCGGATGCCGGAGAACTGCCAACGCGCATCGGGCTTGAAAAAATTGCGGTAACTGGGGCGCAGGTGTCCGGCTGGCGTTACGCAGGAGCCACCACGCAGCACCCACTGCCCGCACATGAACTTGCCGTTGTATTCGCCGATCGCACCGGCGGCCGGGCTGAACCCGGGATACGCGACGTACGGACTGGACGTCCATTCCCAGACATCGCCGAACAGTTGCAGCGGTTCGCCGCATTCGCCCGTGGCGGGCCGCGGCCGCAGCGTGCCGCCATCGGCGAAGTTGCCCGTCACCGCGCGCTGCTGCGCCGCGCTTTCCCATTCGCTTTCGGTCGGCAGGCGCGCGCCGGCCCAGCGCGCAAACGCATCGGCTTCGTAAAAGCTGACGTGGCACACCGGCGCGGCGTCGTCGAGCGTCTGGACACCCGCCAGCGTGAACTCCGATTGCAGATCTTGCCCCCAGTACAGCGGGCGCTGCCAAGCTTGCGCGCAGGCCGCATCCCACCCGTCTGAGAGCCACAGCGTCGGCGTGCGATAACCGCCGTCTTCGATGAAGGCGCGATATTCGGCATTGGTCACCGCGCGATTGGCGAGCGCATGCGCATACAACAGCACGCGATGGCGCGGGGTTTCGTTGTCGTAGGCAAACCCGTCTTCCCCGTGACCGATCTGGGCGACGCCCTCGCGACCGCGCAGGAACCGCAAGCCCGGCGGCGGGCCGGTGCCGGGCGCCGTTGCGCGTTCGCGAAACACCGGCTGCAGCGGATTCAGCGAAAACAGATGCTTGATGTCGGTCAGCAACAACTCCTGATGCTGTTGTTCGTGGTTGAGCCCGAGTGCAAGCAGGGCTGCGAATTCGGCATCGACTTCATCACGCGCCAGCAGTTCAAGCATGCGTTCATCGATGCGCTGACGGTAATCAAGCACTTCGCCCAGCGTCGGCCGCGACAGCAGGCCGCGTTGCGGGCGCGCGTGCATCGACCCGAGCGATTGGTAATAGGAATTGAACAGGTAATTCCATTCCGGATGCAGCGGTCGGTAACCCGGCCGACGCGCCAACAGAAACTGTTCGAAGAACCAGGTCGTGTGCGCAAGATGCCATTTGGCCGGGCTCGCGTCGGGCATGGATTGCACCACGGCATCTTCGGGCTGCAAATCGGCGCACCATGCGACCGTGGCTTCGCGCACGCAGCGATAACGCCCCGGTGGCGAGAGCGGCCGTGCGGATCGCGCTTCGGCAACTGCGGCTGATGGCGATGCGGTCACCGGCTTCCCTCGCCCATCGGCGCCATCCTTGGCGCCTCGCGTCGTCCCTGTCGACAGACCATGCGCATCCTGCGCCCGAAAGCGGCAGTCCGGTGCCGCGCCCGGTGAATTCGAACAGGGTGTGTGTTCACCCGATGTGAGGAATCGATCATCAGATGGTTTCCGCCAGGCGAATGCTGGACGATACTGCGTTTTGATCCACTCGGAGATGCCCATGTCGACTGCCGCGAATCCCGTCGCCGATTTCGCGCCACAGCCACTGGCGCAAGCCCACGCGTTGCCTGCGCGCTTCTATGTTGGTGCGGAAAGCGAGGAACTGGATCGCCGTGCAGTGTTTGCCCGAAACTGGCAACTGCTGGCGCATGCGGCGCAACTCGCCGAGCCTGGCGATCACGTGATCGGCGAGATCGCGGGTGTGCCGCTGTTGCTGGCACGCGGCGCCGATCGCGAATTGCGCGCGCTGCACAACGTGTGTCGGCATCGCGCGGGGCCGCTCGCGCTCTGCAATGGCCGCGGCGCAAAACGCCTGCGTTGCCATTATCACGGCTGGACCTACGCACTTGACGGGCAACTCCTGAGCGCACCGGAAATGCAGGACGCATCGAACTTCGATGTCGGCGCGATCAAATTGCCGCAAGCGCGCGTGGCGAGCTGGCGCGG
>Ga0134128_10002697_pt1 | contig 21881 bp, 17 predicted proteins | sample KB31754_FD_96462 | JGI IMG/M metagenome (GOLD analysis project Ga0134128, IMG submission 96462) | Terrestrial soil microbial communities with excess Nitrogen fertilizer from Kellogg Biological Station, Michigan, USA - KB3-175-4 | ecosystem: Environmental > Terrestrial > Soil > Unclassified ... | reverse complement strand
TTCCTGGCTGATCATTATTCGATAGGGCTTCCAACCTTCCGGCGGTTACTGCTTGTGAGTGCTGGGTCAGCGGAGCGCAGGCCCGTGAGGCGTTCGCCAAGAAGGACACCGAGGGCTGCGACGAGCAGAAGACCCCCGACCAAGGGTGCAGTGCGCAAGCCCAGTTCGGTTAGCACGAGGCCGCCGATTGCCGGACCGCTTGCGATCCCCACATTGAACGACGTCGAGTACCACGCCGTGGCCATGTCCGTGCTGCTAGGTGCAAACAGGAGCACCCGGGTCTGGAGACAGACTGTGCCGGCCGAGAGCCCGAATCCTTCGAGCGCCTGGAAGCCCACCGCAACGTCGGGGTGCGATCCGAACGCGTAGAGTCCAAACAGGGCGATCGTCATCAAAGCAACCGATCCCACTGTGACGCCGCGCGGCCAGCGGTCGAGGACAAGGCTGACGCAGCCAACGCCGATCGCCGAGGTAACGCCTACCACCAGCAATGCGGCTGGTGTATCGCTCAACGCCAGGCCGCTCACCTTCGTAAAGAAGGCCGTGATGTAGGTAAATGTGGTGTACGTCCCTGCCACCGCTAGCACGGTCGTGACGATGATCAAGATGCACGCGCGCCGGTTCGGGCGAGTGCCCGACGCCGCGTGACTCGCACCTGGTTGCTCGGTCGGGACCAGCCGGACGACGATGACCAGGGCGAGCGCACCAATCCCTGAGAGCACAACGAAAGGGGCGCGCCAACCTGCGTGTTGTCCGAGCCAGGTCGCAGCGGGTACGCCGCCCACAACCGCAAGAGAGTTCCCGGCCATCATCCCCGCGACGGCACGGCCGCTCTTCTCGGGAGGAAAGAGCGAGGCGGCCGTCACCGGGGTCACGGCCCAGAACACTGCCTGCGCAAGCGCGGTTGCGAATCGCCCGGCAACAAGCCACCCGTATCCTGGCGCGCCCGCCGCGCCCAGCGTGAACAACGAGAAGGTGCCGAGCAGCGCGGCCAGGAGATAGCGACGAGGCAGGTGGCGGGTGAGGTGGGTGAGCGGCACGGTCGCCAGGACAACCGTTGCAGCGTAGATCGTGACCAGCAGGCCGGCGGCGCCGAGGGAGGCGTGCAGGTTCCTGGAGATCTCCGGCAGAAGACCGACCGGCAGGTTCTCCCCTGTTATGAAGCAGAACGTCGAAGCACAAAGGGCTGCGAGTGCTGCCACCGCCGCGAGCGGCCGACGCGCCCAGAGCGCGTCAGGATGAACCCGCTCCGTTGCCGAGCCGACCAAAGAACTGCCCATGTCGTTCCTCGATCAACTGCTCAAGCTCGTCCCATCTGAGGCTCCGTTGGCGTTTCCCCGTGGGTGACGGCGGACGGCCGGCCGCCCCAGCGCTCGGCCCCGGGTGACCTCGGTGTCGCGCCGAAGCTGATGACCATGCCGAGGACCTCTCTCGGCGAGGAGGCCAAGCACAGCCGGCCGGGTCAGATTCACGCGCCTAGCATCGTGCCCCTAGTACTGAACGTCAACCTCTTACTGTCAGCCGAGGCCCAGAGGATCGACGCCGTGTGCGATCTGATTGGGGGCTCCCCTGGATGATCGTTAATGAACTTGCGCGGGGATGGAGACCGGAGACACCGGCGCGGCGAACGCCATCATGGACCTGCACTGCAGCATGCTTGACTGCGCCATAGAGAATGGCGCCTTTGGGGAGACGTTAACGTTCTTCTGAGTCTTATGCACAACTCTCGTTGTGTCCCGATGGAGCCTACGGAAACGCCGGGGTGATTCACGAAGCGCAAGCTCAAACGATGGCGATCGGCTCGGAGTCGGTCACGTCGAGCAGGTAGCGTTCGGCGGGTGACAACCGGCCCAGTGTATCGGGACGGACATACGCCTGCTGGTCGAGTTGCTGCGGCACCGAGCGATGGCAGAAATACGAGTGCATCACGCGCCGGGGTTTCGAGCTCCGGTTCAACGTGCCGGCGTGCCATAGGTGGGCGTTCATCACCACGACAGTACCAACCGGCTCGATCACCTGGACCTCGTCGGGATGCGGCGCAGTGGGGTCAGCCATCACCTCGCGTGGCATTTGCCCGAAGCGGTGCGACCCGGGCACGACACGGGTCGCACCGTTGTCCGGGGTGAAGTCGTCCAGCAGCCAAAAAGAGTTGCAGGCCAGGTAGTCATCCGGCGGCACCGCTTCGGCGAAGTCGCTGTGCAGGCCCTGATGTCCCCACCCGGGCAGCGCAGACCGGCTGTTCAGCGACGACAGCTTGAACTCGCCCGGCAGCACGTGGTGCACCGCCGCGAGCAGCCGCGGGTGGGTGAAGCAGACGGTGAAGATCGGGTCCTTGTTGATCAGGTCGGACAGCCGGTCGGTGCCGGCCTCCTGCCAGTTCTCAGCCCCGGCGCGCTCCCCCTCGGCCGCTGTGATCTCGGCCAGCCGCTGGTTGAACGCCTCGACCTCGGCCGCCCCAAGGATCCCGTGCAGCGGCAAGTAGCCGTCCATGTCGAGCCGGGACTTTTCCTGTGGCGTGAGGGCGACGTCGCGTGCACCGAGGTCCGCCAGCACGGTCTGGATATCCATCCCGTTCCTTTCTGTGGGCAGGCACAGGCGTATATGCATGATCGACGGAGACTGCTAGCTTCGCCTCGTGAGCCTGCCTTGAAGAGATAGGACAGCACAATGCAGTACACGATACGTGATATGTACGAATCGCCATAGCTGCTGTTCGGTAGGATCTACGTCGCCGCGCCTGGGCGGGACCAGTTGCCGCACGAGCATGACTGCTGAAACTGTCATGTTGCTGATGCTGTCGGCGCCGGCGCTCGCCAGTGGCCGGATTACCCGCCGATGTCGGCTCCTATCGCCTCCGCAGAGACTGTTAGCTCGCTGCCGGGCCCCGGGAATCTAGATTGCAATTCGCGCTCTTGCTGGACGATTGCTTCACGCCAGTCGCCGATCCCCTTCTGATCTCCGGAGTCGGGCAGCAAGTCTCCCACATCGCACCCTTCAGCTTCCCGCGATCCGGAGCCTTGGTCGAGCGCTGGCTCGTTGCGGCTGGAGGCTGAGGGTAGACCTGAGTTGGCCGTGCCTGGCTCACGGCTCGGAGCAGGATGGCGGTCCGTAGATGCCAGTTGCCCAACACCGCCTGCGCCTGGCCCTAGCTGTGCCCGCAAGCGTGGATGCGCCGAGATGGAAGGCGCGCGACGACCGCTAAGATCGGGTAGCGGCCGGGGGCTGCGAAGCCCATTGCGCAATCCGGAGCGAATGGCGGACCGGGCGGCGGCTGCGCTGTGGTCGTCAATGTAGCCGTTCTGTTCGACTGCGGCCATGAGAGTGTCCTCGGCGGCCTGGTCCGACCATGCAGCTGCGGCTTCTTCGGCTCCGTGCGTGGAACGGGCGGCACTGAGGGTGGACCCGATCTTGAGGGCGGCTGTGTAGATCGCCGTATTCCGGCCGCCGGGTCTGAGGGTAGCCAAGTCCCCCGCGATCCCCTTGAGCTGCCCCGCGTTTTCCGGACAGGGAATTACGGCTAATTCACGCTGCTTCCTGCCCGTTCAGGTACTCGTTCAGTACTTCTTGCGGAGTCCGGTACCCGAGCGCTGAATGAAGACGAGTCTGATTATAGCGCAGCTCGATCCATCGTGCTATGTCTTCTCGTGCTTTCTCGCGAGTCGGGTAGATGGTCCGGTGGACCAGCTCGACTTTCAGTGTCCCATTGACGGACTCGGCAAGCGCATTGTCATAGCATTAACCGGCTAATAGTCCGGGGGTTTGCTATTGACCGGTTAACGCTTTCATCTGGTGCGGGCTGCGAGGTTGCGGAGTTGCTCTTCGTGGTGCCGGACTCGGTCTGCGATGGCGTCGAGTGCGGTGCGGAGGGTGGCGAGTTCGTCGGTTATGCCGGTGAGGGTGCCGCTGGCGGCGTGGCGGTGGCGGTGGTCCTCGATGACGGCGCGGAGGCCGGGGTTGCGGTAGAGGGTGGTGCGGCTCAGGCCTGTGCTGGCGGCGACGGCGGTGAAGGTGACGGCGTTGTCGTCGTGGCGGAACTGGGCGCAGGCCCTGTCGACGCGGTCGAGGGTGCTGGTGGTGCGTGTCATCGGGCCTGGGCCTGGCTGATCAGGGTGTCGAGCCGGGTGATGAGCTTGCGGTGCCGGTCGGCTTCGGTGATCCAGCCTCTGTTCTCGGCGTCCTGGGCCAGGGCCTGGGCGTCGATGCGCTGGGCGGCCAGGACGGGCAGGGAGCTTGCGTCGGCGTGGAAGCTGGGGCAGTGCTCGCAGATGTTGGCGGCAGGCGCGCCACTTAGCCAGTTCCCCGACCGTGACGAACGTGATGCACATCGTGTGCCCGGCCAGCCGCGCCTTCAGCCGGTCAGGCAGCCGGTTCCGCAGCGTGCCCGACGCCACGTCCGTGTCCAGGACGATCAGGCTCACGGCAAGATGGCATGCCGCGAGGCGTACAAGTCAGCCAGGAACTCATCCAGCCCCTGATCAGACTCTGGCCGAACGGCACCAGAACCTGCGCCCCACATCCCTGCCGGGGGTCAGCCAGCGCGTCGCCATCGCCAAAGCCTTGGCTTGCGAACCCGAGATACTCATCCTCGACGAGGCGGTCTCTGCCCTGGACGTCTCAATCCAGGGCCAGGCACTCAACCTCCTCGCCGACCTGCGCGCCCAGTTGTAAATCGCGTACCTATTCGTCTCCCACGACCTAGCCGTCGTCCAGCAAGTCACCGATAACACCGCCGTCATGCACCAAGGCAGCATCGTCCGGGGCAACTAAGGCCCGATTGCTGGTTCAGAGATCGACTCAACGCAAACGGCGCCTCCGCAGCGCTGAGGCATCAAGGCAAATCACCGGTTGTCTGCTTCCCTCTCCGCGAGGAGGACATCGAGCGCAGACGTGTCTTCCGGTACGGCGTAGCCTCGGGAGCCGGTCCAGGTCCTTGGTCGTCATCGGCTTTATCCTGATGATCCCTCGCACGATCAGCGGGACGTACCGGGCCTTGAACGCGGGCATGGGCCTGGACGGCACGCACGGGATCTCACGCTGACCGCAGGCCGGACACCTCCCGGCCGGCCTCAGGCACAACACCAAGACGACCACAATATTTTCCACATAAAATTTCGTCCGACTTAGACGCAGCGTTCCGGCAGCCCAGACCGTGCCTCAGGAAAACTGGCCCGAAGCCGCGCAAATTTTCAACTAGATTTATTTATTTAGAAAGATTTGCGCGGGCTCGCTTCCATCTTCCCTGAGGTCAGCCCGAACGGCGGGGTCCGAATCGCCCGCGGTGCTACGCGCCTCGCCTGGCTGTGCCCGCGCGCGGCGCTGGCCAAGCTCAGCCGCCGATGGGCGAACCCGAGCTCGAATCTTCACCCGCATGGTGTGCGGCGCATTCCAGCATTGGTGCGACGAATTGCCCGTCATAGGAGGACACGGAGCGACCACCGAATGTCGTGCCGTCCCCGTAGCATGGTGCCATGCTGGGAGGTATAAGCGTCGACGAAATCGCCTGGCTGCGGCTCTATGAGTTTCCACCACCGTGACTATGCCCAGCGCGGATGCCTGGGAGCTGGCCGGCTTCCCGGGCCGCCTCGATGTCGCTGCGTACCTGACCGCAGACCAACTGGCAGCGCAGTACCGCGTGCTCGTCGACGTGCTGCTGGACGCACAGGAGCATTCACTGACCGGAGTCGGCCGCGATGAACTTCTCGCGGCCGTCCGCGATCGCATTGCGGACGCCACCGACGCGGTGACCGCAGAACGCCTAACCCGCCCGGAAGCCTTCGATCTGGACGCACGGATGCGCGCGCTCCAGGACTGGAAAGTAGTCATCCGCTGGCAGGACAAGGCGAAGACCGAAGCCGACTTCATCCGGACCCGGGACCGCTACCAGCTGACCAGCGAGGCCGCGGACTTGCACCGCTGGCTGCGCCGGAAGATCGACGAGGACGCGGTATCAACGAGCGCGGCGGCGTTCGCGCCCGCCATCATCGCCGAGCGACTCGACGACACGATCGGCGCTATCGGACAACGGGATCTCGGCCAGGCGGCCCAGGCTTGGGCTCAGGTACGTACCACGCTGAAGGACATGGCCGAGGCGGCGTCAATCTGGCAGTCCCGAATGGCGTCGGCGCTAGCCGGAGCCCCCGACGCGGACAAGATGAGCCGATTGCGTGAGACCCTCACCGCTTACGTCGCTGTCTGGGGCGCTGGCGTCGACACTTACAGCCCGCGCATCCGCGACGCCCTCAGGCAGCTGCGGCAGATCGTCACTGACGACGATTGGCGGGCCATGGCCCTCTCTGGAGTCGACGCGACTGCGGCCGAGGAAACCGTCCAAGCGATAGCGCAGGGCAATCGAGACGCGGCCGACACCCTGTCCGTCTGGTTCGGCGAACGGGCGGGCCAGGCGCTGCGCCTGCGGCGGCAGGTACGGGACGCTGTCACCCCGTTGCTGCGCGGGTCGCGGGCGCTGCTCGCCACCGGCGGCCGCGTCACGCGCCGGGCTGAACTGCTGCGCCTGGCTGCGGCGGTTGAGTCGGCGGACAGTGACGCCGACGCATGGCAGACATGGTGCGCGGCCACCGGTCTATGGTCTGCCCGGCATGTATCCGGCGTCCCGGAAGAGCCACAGATGCCAGCCAGGACCTCCTTCTGGACGGCTCCGGCTACACCGGTGGACGTGAAACTCCGTAAACGCGGCGCCCAGTCGGTAAAGGGGAGACCTGCTCAGGTCCCGAACCGTCGCGACGCTCGCCGTGCGGCGCGTGACGCCGCCCGGCGGCAGCGGGAAAGGTCCGAGATCGCGATGCGAGCGCTGGCGGCACGTTCTGGTGAGTATCTCGCCGACTGGACACCGGTCGCCAGCGATGAAGAGGCGGCCATCGTCTGGGACCTGCTGACGGCCGTGCTCCGCAGCACGCCCGGCGACGATGGGACCCGGACAGCTCTCACCGAGGATGACCAGTGGCTCGCGATCGCGTATCCCTCCCCGCCGGAGCACCCGTCCGCCGTCCTGAGCCTGCCTGAGGGATACCTTGCCTGCGAGAACTGGCGGATCGAGGTGACCCGGGCATGACGTCCGAGGCGACCGGCCTCACGACGCGCGCGGATGCCCAGGACACGTTCGTCGCTCTGCTGACTGCCCCATTTGTCTCGGCCCGCGTCGCGCCCGCGCGCTTCGCCGCGGTGCTCCAGCACCGTGCCCAGCTGACAGAGTGGACTGGGAGGCTCGCATACCGGCTGGTCATAGCAGGGAGTGTTGCGCGGATGCACCGGGATCCCGCGGGACCGCAGCGAACCGCCGCTCCGATGATTGGAGCACCTCCGTCCCGCCGGACGCTCACGCTCATGGCCCTGACCGCCGCCGCGTGCGAGGACGCAGATATGACGACGACCGTCCAAGCCCTGTCCGACGAGGTGAGAGCCATCTGCGCCGCGCCCGGCGCCCGCGTCTTGCCATACAACCCGGATCGCCGGACCGAGCGCCAGGCGTTCCTCCGCGGGGTCAATCAATTGGCCGGGCTGGGCATCCTGCTGCGCCGCACCACAGACGAGGCGCTCCTGCGCCAGTGGGAAGAGGACGGGACGGGAGTCGGCGCCGGATTCGAAGTCGACCGGGACGCCTTGCTCCAGTTCACTGACCCGCATACGGTGGCGCTGGCACTCAGGCAACCCGAGGTCGATGAGGACGACGGTGATGACAACGACGGCCTGAAAAGCACCCCAGGGACGCGAACTGCCACCCGCAGCCAGCGAATACTCCGCACGCTGGTCGAGGACACCGCACTGCTTTACGCCGATCTGCACCCGGAGGACGCCGAGTACGCCCGGGGCCAGCGGTCATGGCTCGCCGGGCATGCCTGCGACATGACCGGAGGCACGGTCGAGATCCGCGAGGAGGGCATGCTGCTGCGGCTGCCGCCGGATCGCCCGGCCAGCGTCGCGGCAACCGTGGCTTTTCCGGCTGCGACGGCCATCCCGTGGTTCGCGCTGAAGATGCTGGAGGCCGTTGTCACCGGCCGTTCCCCTGACAACGACGGGCGGATCCCGCTCACGCCAGACGAAGTTGAGACAGCCGCCGAGCGGGTGTACACCGGCAACTTCGGCGCCCTGACGAACGACATCAAGAAATCCCCGCTCGTAATGCTCGCGGCCGTCGAGCCAGTGCTGACTGAGGCGGGCCTGGTCCGGGTAAGCGTCGCGGGCTGGACCGTGCTTCCCGTCGCGGGCCGCTATCGCGATCCGAGGGCTGTCTGGGAACCCACGCTAGAGGACATGATGCATGATGACGCTTGAGAAGCTCACGTCGTGGCGCGTCGCGGCCATCGAGGGGAAGCTGCCCGATCCCGTGCGCTCCGACCGCTGGCAGCCGCTCCGCGCTGGCGTGGTGAACCTGTGGGAGTACGACACCGCCGAGGTCTGGTACGCCGACGGCCGGATGCAGTTGCAGGGTGCGAACGAGTCTGGCAAATCAACGCTCATGACTCTGACCACCCTGCTCCTCCTCGCGGGCGAGATCACTAGTCACAACATCGATACGCTGGGCCAGAACGACAAGCGCTTCCGCTATTACGTCGAGCCTACCGACCATGCCCTGGACCGGCGGGACACCAGCTCACAGAAGAACCGCGGCTGGGCCTGGCTTGAGTTTGGCCGGGCAGCCCACGGCGATCAGGGAGCAGGCTTCTTCACCCTGCTGCTCTTCGCCGAGACTCGCCGGGCCGACACGAACCTGACCGTGAACTGGTGCACCCTCAGCGGCCAGACCCGCGTCCGCTTCGGCCTCTCGCTGACTATGGCCGGCTTCGTCGCCGATCCCGCACGGTTCAGGGAGGTCCCTGGGTTCCTGGCCCATCCCACCGGGACCGCCTACCGCGAGACGATTGCCCGCGTCCTGTACGACACAGATGAGGTATGGCTGAACCAGCTGAACCGGATCCTTCGCGTCGTCCGCACGCCGCAGATCGGGCACAAGATCGACCTGAAGTTCCTGATGCAGGCATTCCGCACCGCACTGCCGCCGATCGCGCAGGACGAGGTCAACCAGCTCGCGGACGGCTGGGAACAGCTGCAGCGCCTGCGGGACGAGCGCGACGAGGCCGACCAGGCGCTCGCCGCCGTCACTGAGTTCAGCCGACGATCCTGGCGGCCCTGGGCGGACGCCGTCATCCGGGCCGCCGCCGACCCGGTGACCACCGCGGCCACCGCCCTGACTCAGATCACCCGCGCCGAGAGCGCAGCCCGGGAAGCGGTCAAGACACTCACGAAACAGCAGGGAGATCTGAACGATCAGCGAGGACAGGCGGAAACGACACAGCGGACCGCCAGCGCCGAACGGAACGCGCTGCAGGAACAGGACGCGTATCGCGATGCCATCAGCGCCCTCGCCAACGCCCGGCTGCTGGCAGAACAGGCGAGCGAGGCCGAGAAGGCCGCGGGACGCTCGCAGCAGCGAGCGCGCGAGGCACAGGCCAAGGTATTCCCCGCACAGCAGCGGCTGGAGCAAGCAAGTCACAACCTTGAGTCCGCCGAACGCTCCGTATTGACTGCCGCCGACCAGGTTTCCGCCCAGGCCCCCGAAGCCGGCCTAGTTGACCTTACCGCCCAGCGCTTGCCGGAACGCGACACGGCGCGCCTGCGGCAGGCCGCCCGGCTACGGGAATCCGTCGCCCGTCAGGCAGACAAGCTGATCGAAGCCCACGCAACGGCGCTCGGCAAGGCAGACGCCGCTGCGACCGAAGCCGCCGCCGCGCGGACGCGACTGGGCGAGGCCGAGCGAACGGCCGCCGAAAAGGACACCGCCGTCGAGACCGCGGTCACGGCCACGGCCCAGACACTGTCCGCCTGGATCCAGCACATCGACGAGCGGATCCGGCCGACCGCCGAGACTGCCGAGAACTGGGGGTCCTTGGTGGCAGGACTGGCCGAGGCAATGTCTCCGTCCCCGGTCCTGGCCATGGCAATCAGCCGGGACCACCTGATCCCCATACGCCGACCCTACGAGAAGCGCAAGGCTGAGCTGGAAACGGCCATCGAGGACAACGTCAGGGATCGCAATGGACTCCAAGCGGAACTCAGTCAGGTCGAGAAGGAACAAGACCCCATACCCTGCGACCCGGAATTCTGGACTCGCCGTCAGCGACCTGAAGGAGTAACCGCTGCCGGGGCGCCGTTCTGGCGGCTGGTCGAGACCTCCGACCGTGCTCCGGTCGCCGCGATCGAGGCGGCTCTGGACGCGGCCGGCCTGCTGCAGTCCTGGGTAACCCCGGACGCCGCATACCTGACAAGCCGGGATGGCAACGAGACAGTCTGGGCGGCGGAGGCCAGCACCGTGCCCGTGGCATCCTCGCTGCGCACTGTGCTCCATCCGACCGACGACGCCGGAGATTTGACCGGGGTCGTGGACCGCCTGCTCAGGCGCGTCGCCTACGGCGAGCAAGCACTGACTAACCCGGTGGCCGTGAGCCCGGACGGACGCTGGCGGCACGGGGAACTCGCTGGCACCGCAGCTCCCCTGCCGGAGAGCCCGAAGCTGCTCGGCGCCGCCGCGCGGGCCGCTGACCGAGTCCGCCGCGCGGAGCGGATCCGGAACCGGATCTCCGGCCTGGCTGATGATCACGAACTCATGTCGCTCGAGCTCGATGATGTCGTAGGCCTTCTCGGTGCCCTGGATGACGCAGGCGAGGGCCTGCCGTCGGACGGTGATGTCGTCGCCGCGGTACTGGCCGCACGGGAAGCCGCTAAGCAGGTGGCGAAACTCCAGACGGAGGCCGAAGGCACCGGCAGGATAGCCGATGACGCCAGGAAGACAGCCGACGCAACCGCTGCGGCGGTAGCGGTCCACTGTGACGAGCACGACCTTCCCCGCATCAGGCTGGCGGTGGCCCACGTGCTGACCGCGCTATCCGAATACCTTTCGGCGATCACCGCTCTTGAGGACAAGATGAGCTTGATCGAACCGCTGCGCGGCGCGGCGACGCAAGCCGAGGAAGCCCTGAACGGACTGATGGAAGCAGCCGTGACCGCGGCCGCGGACGCCGAGGAGGATATGACGACAGCCGGCACGCTCCAGGCTAAGGCCGACGCCGCGAGCAAAGCCCTGTCCAAGGGCGCCCAGGAGATCCTGCGGGAAGTCAACCGCCTCGGCCGCGTCGTCGATGACGCTCGCCAGACCCTTGAGCGTCTGGGCAAGGAACTCCTGAATCTGGCCGGAAAGCTGTCGCGCGCGGAGACGGTTCTCGAGGAGACTGAGGGCAAGCGTGAGAAGGCCGAAGAGGAGCGCGGGACCGCAGCCCAGCGTTGGTGGGACTGCGTCGATTCCGGGCTCCCCCTTCTCCGAAGCGTGCCAGAACCCCTGGCCCGGCACGTCACGGCCGCGCTGGAGAACGCCCGGGCCGCGAAAGCGATGATCAGCCCCCGGAACTGGCCCGACTCCGATCAGCAGCACCTGTTCCCGCAGGTGGTGCAGAATCGCTGGGCCTCCATGGTCAGCGACAGCAGCGAGCTCCGCCCGAAGCTGGAGCTGCTCGGCGGCCGAAGCGTTCAGGTCAGTTCGCCCGGCGAGGGCCGCGAGGACTTCCCCGGCGGCGTGAAGTTCATCGTCGACTCGACGGGTAGCGCGTTCGCGCCACCGAGGGCCGCCGAGCGATTGTCGGCACTCCTGGAACAGCTACGGGCGGACTACGACGACGAGCTGACCAGGACCATCGACGAGCTTCTTGGCAGCACGTTCATCGAGCATCTGCGCGACCGTCTCGCCGAGGCAGAGGTGCTGCGGGAGGATATCAACAAGAAGCTCGCGCATAACCCGGTCGCGATCTCGGGAATCACCCTGCGCCTGCGGCGGATCCCTCTCACCGAGGAACGAGCGGCGAACGACGTGCTGGACACGCTGGAACAGCACTTCAACATGCTGCCGAAGCCCTCCCAGAATCGTATCCGGGCATTTCTCGCGGAGCGGATCACGAACGCGCAGGAAGCCGCCCGGACTTCAGGCGACCCGAACTGGCGGTCGAGGCTGGCTGAGATCCTCGACTACCGGCGCTGGTTCGAGTTGCGCCTGGAGTACCGCACGCCGCGGTCCGAGTGGGGTGACCGGTCGGGCGGCGGCTGGCGCAGCCTGGAGCGTGGCGACCATGGCCTGCTGTCCGGCGGCGCAAAGGTTGTCACCTTGATGCAGCCGTTCATCGCGGCGTTGCACGCCATGTACGACCAGGCAGGCTCTGGTCCGCGCATGCTCTGGCTGGACGAGGCATTCGGTGGCGTGGACGGGACCAACAAGGCAAGCATGTTCCGTCTCCTGACATCCTGCGACCTGGACTGGCTGATCGCCGGCCCGAACATTACTGCGAACTCCGCCGCGGTCCCTATGGCCGCCCTATACGAAGTACGCCGGGCACCGCAGCCGCTGCCGGGTGTGTCGCTGGAACTGGCCGTCTGGGCTGGGAACGAACTCACGCACGTGATGGCCCCCGACCCCGCCGACCTGAAGGACATGGCTGCCCGTGACGCCGCGGATGAAGACAATGACGCCCTGTTTTGAAGTTGCCAAAGGTGGATGACCGCTTGCTAACCTGGGCACGGCTGCCAGGTCCCCGAAAGGTACTGATCGCCGCCCGGCGCCGCCTGGAGGCCGGGCATGGCCTGGGCGGAAGTCCCCTGCGGGTCGATCTCAGTCCAGGCGAGCGCTCGGAGATCGGTCAGCTGCTCGGCATGTCCTGGGAACGATCGGGACGTGCGGTCGGGGCGAAGGCGCTCGCCGTGGCGGTCGAAAACTACGGCACCACCGTGACCGGTCTACTGACCGCCACGGGTGATCCGGTCCGCGATCTTCGCGCGGCGAAGGAAGGCGCGCTGAAGAGCGCGGCTGCCGAACGGATGCGCGCCGCGGGCGCACTGCACGACGTAGGAGTACCCGCGACCATTGCCTCGGCCTGGCTTGACCGGCGCGGTCTCCCCGCGGCGGGCTCCGGCCAGCTGCTCGACCTCGCCGAACGATGCGCCAGGATCTGGTCAGCGCTTCCCCAGCGAGAAAGCGGACGGATGCTGCTGACTGTGCTCGCGGCATCGACACTGGACGATCCGCATGCACTGGACCGGGGAAGCTCGACCGCCACGGCGGTACTGCGGCTGCTGGGCCACGAGCCGCCGAACTCGGCTGAAGCGTGGCGGATGGCATGGGAGGAGCACGGGATTGACTGTGACCCGGTGTCGTCTCGGGTCCTCGTCCTGAACCTTCCGATTACCGGCGACGCGCCGTGCGCACGGCTCGCGCAGGCAGCCGGTCCCGAACCGCTGTGGCTGACGCTCCGCTCCGTCACCGGATCATTCCAGATGGCAGTGCCCGCTTCTGACGTGTACGTATGCGAGAACCCTTCAGTGCTCATCGCCGCGGCCGATGAGCTCGGCGAGTATTCTCATCCGCTTGTCTGCACCAACGGGCGTCCTTCGGCCGCAGCGCTCCGCCTGCTCACCGGCCTCGCCGATAGCGGGGCGGCAATCCATGTCCGCGCCGATGACGACGCCGCAGGCCAGGCAATAGTAGCGACCGTGCGCAGGGCGATCCCCGACGCGGAACTCTGGCGCTTCGAAGCCCGGCCAACTGATTTGCCACGATACGAAGAACAGGACCTGCCCCTCCTCCTGCACGACCTGCGCCGTCCGCACACCTGACTGCAGCCAACGGATGGAGGCGCGAGGGTAGGGGAGACCCCCTCTCGGCAGGTCGATAGGCGGGAAGGGCGATCCGGCACGTCCCCTTCCAAAGAGCCGGCCGACGGGTGCGGGGCTATCCTTCCCTAGGAACGGCAGGGACGTACCCGGATGACAGCTGAGCACGTGCGGCGTGATGAGCGGGCAATTGCCATCGGCGGGCTGCCACCCGAAGCCCTGCCGACAGTCCAGCAGCTAGCCAAGGAACCCGCCGTACGCGGCCGGGCCAGCTTGGCGGCCTGCCCGGCGCTGGCTCGGGCTGACCGCTACCCCTTACCGGCGCGACAAGCTCGACGACCTGATCGGTATGCAAGGCGCCCCGGTCCGCCACGCCATCACCGTCCCGCGGCAGGCCACCAGAACCACGAACATGCTGCCCGGAAGCGCACCAGGCGGACGCCCAACGCCGGTGCTGCACGTCCACCCGACCGCGTACCGCTACACCGGAGGCGCCAGCCCGTCCACGCCCGGCGGGATGGCTCTCATTCATAAGGACCTCATCGCCAGCGACGAGCGCAACCAGCAAGTTACCGCCGACGTCGCAACCGCCATGAGCCGGGGCCGGAACTGCCTTGTCCTCACCAACTGGACCGGCCACCTGGAGACGATCGCGAGCGCGCTGCGCGCACTGGACCACGACCCGGTCATCCTCAAGGGCGGCATGGGCGCCAAGGACCGGGCCGCTGCCCTGGCCGCCTGATCCCGCAGTCGGGCGGCCCTGCGCTGCTCGCCGTGGCAACCGGACCCTACGCCGGAGAAGGGTTCGGCTGCCCGCCGCTGGACACCCTGTTCCTCGCCGCGCCCGTCGCCAGCAAGGAACGCCTCCTGCTGTACGCCGGGCGGGTGATGCGCCCGCCCCTACGACGGCAAGACCACTGCCGAAGTCCACGACTACCACGACGAGCAGGTCGGCGTGCTCGCCTCATCGCTGGCCAAGCGCACACCCAGGTACACCAGCCTCGGCTTCCCCGACCCCGCAAACTCCCCTGGTCCCAAGCACCGCCGCGGTGCACCTGGTCGTCCAGGCGTCACGCGGGTTTAGCCGGGCTCATCGACGGGATATAAACTCGACGTTGTATTAACTGGAGCTTATATTAAAGGAAGGCTTCCCAGACAGAGGAAGTCAAGTTCATTCCGCAGCAACGACTGCATTGGACGAGCTTCCCGAAGCGGAGGTTCGGCCGGTTCTTGAGCAGGGCTGACGCAGCTCACGGCGTACGGGACCTGCCGTTCTTTGCGTCCTTCGAGTCTGATCCGGATCTGGCAGAGAAATCAGAGGAGATCCTTCGGGCCGAACTCGGCCGCTGACATGTCGCTGTGCGACACAGGTGTCCTGCTCGCCGCTGGCAACGCGAAGGACCATCATCACTGCGTGCCTCGCGTTCCGTCGCCGGTCTTGGGCGAGATTGGCCACCTACTCCAGTCACGCGTCGGGCCGCACGCGGAGGTCACCTTCCTGAACTCATTCGGCGGCAACGGAATCCATGTTGCCGAAGTCGAGGAAGGCGACATCTCGCGCATCGCGGAACTCGTCGAGCAACACGTGAGCCTTCCCTTCGGCATCGTCGACGTGGCAGTGATCGCGATCGCTGAGCGCTTGAACCTCACGGAGGTCGCGACAGCGGACCGCAGGCATTTCAGCATCGTCCGCCCGAGGCATGTCTCCGCTTTCAGGCTCCTCCCCGAAGCACTCTAGAAGCACGCGGGTTAGTTCGCGAGCGCGGCGTTGACCTCGGCCATGTCGAAAGGCTCTGAGTCGGCTGGCTCGTCCTCGTGCCAGTACTCGACGGGGTTATCTCCGCTGAAGGACAGGCAGCGAGGGAGGACTTCGCCCGGGGCAAGGCGGGACGAACTCGTGCGGGTGACCTCGTGAACCCAGCCGGCACCGAAGTCGTACTCGTACCGGACCGGCTTGCGGGCGCTGGCCGGGAAGGCGTCACGGAGGCGGACCGCCTCCTCGTCGGCGGTCTCCTCCAGGTCGAAGAACGGGTCGCTGTAGCGGGCACCGGCCACGGTGAAGGCGTGCAGGTGATCACCGTCCCAGTCGAATAGAACCTGGATCGCCCGGTGCAGGTCGCCAAGGGTCGCCGCTAGCGGCATGCGGACAGTGCGCCACAGCAAGGGACTTGACCGCCAGAGCGTTACCTTCAGGTCCACCACCTGGGCAGCGGTCAGCGCAGCACCCGACTCCGCGAGCGCGGCCACCGCACCGGCGACTGCCTCTGCTTCCGGGTGGCCGGCCGCGCGGACCGCGGCGAGCAACGCGCCAATGTCCAGCGGGCCGCCGCCCGCCGCTTCCCACAGCCGGCACAGTGCCTCGTCGGGACCATCACCTTCCGCCCACGCCTCGCCCCGAGCCTGGAGGGCAGCGGCTGCGCCCTCTGCCCCGAGCCAGCCGCGGTCTTCCGGGGATACCCCCGAAGCCTGCCCCCAGTCGCACAACTCGGCGCGGGCTAGGCGGGCACTGTTCGGCCACGCGGTCGTACTTCCCGCGATGGCATGCCAGCCTGGCAGGCCGTCCTCGCCAGTCATCGCGGCTATCGTGGCGGCGGCATCGCGTAGCCACGCGGTCAGCGGATCGGCGGCCTCCAGCAGTTCCCGGACGGCATCGGCCGGCTTGCGGGCTCCGAGCCAACCCCGCGCGATGTGCCAGCGGTCGGCCGCTGCCGCCATGGCCACGGCGGTGATCGCCTCGGCGGCCTCCGCGCCCGGGCCGACCGCGCGGGGCAGGTGAGCGTCCAGGCGTTCCATGGCCCACGTCCCCAGCGGCGTGACCGCTGGCTTCTTCCCCGCGGTCACAGCGCCGAATTCCGCCATAAGGCCGAGCAGCGAATCCACCTGGTCCGCGAGGAAGCCACGGCTGAGGGCGGACATGCCGCCAAGGACATGCACCTGCATGAGTCCCAGGCCGCGCTCGTCGGCGATCGCCTGGGCCACGTCGATGACCTCGCGGGAAGACAGGCCGATGCCCGCGCTCAGAGACCTTAGCAGCGCCAGGGCGAGGACCAGCAGGCCCAGGCTGGCATCGGCCGCTCCCCCGGTGATGTCGTCGCAAACCGCGCGCAGGGCATCGAGCCAGCGCCCGGTGCTGTCTGCCTCTCCTGGCCACCCGCTCAGTTCGGGACCGGCGACCGCACGGTCGTGAGCGACCTCCAAAAAGCCGAGGGCGAGAGCGGCGGTCCACGGCCGGTGCAGGCCCGGGACGTCCGCCGCCGACCGGAACCGCTCCGGCACTCGAATCCCGATGGCCGCGCACGCGGCCGGCACCGCCGGCTTGCGCAGCACCCCCACCCTGGTCAGCCCCTTCCCCTCCGGCCCCACCCAGGCCGCCAGCGCGACCGCCCGCCGGATGATCGCGCACTCCCCAGCCAGTTGCACTACCTCGTCCGCTGTCTCCACGACGACAAGATACCGGCGCCGCAGCCAGCGGAACTTGGCATGGCGCACCCAGGGGCACAAGTGGAACGTTCGGCTGATTTACCTGAGCGTGGCGCAGTTCGACATGCTGAGCTGGGTGGTGCCTGCTTCGGGCGTGAGAATCGCCGTGGGACGGGTCTCATACGACAGGGGCAAAGTGCCCCGTCGTGCGAGAGACCAGGACCCCGTCGGTGAGCAGCTCCGACACCACGAGTTCGAGGCTCTCGTTGAGCGCGGCCAGGCCCCATTCTGGCAAGACGAGGCGCGTGCAGCCGGGCCGACGGCACCGCGCCGACAAGCGCGCCCAGTTGGAGTAAGGTCCGGTACGGCCACTGCGTAATAGCTTAAGGGTCAGTTTTCCACCGTCGCCGACGGATGTGACCTCATTACCTCGCTGACGACAGGTGGGTGTTCAGGAGATCATTTCCCTGGCAAGGTGATGTGCGCACCCGGGTGATGGCGGAGAGCCAGGAATAGCTGTCTGCGGCGCTTAGCGAGGTGAGGTCCGGGATCTCGGAAATGAGGTTCTTGCTGATTCGCTGGGCAACTGGCCGGAGGGAACCGAGCCGTGGTGCTGACGTCCATGGGTATCGGTCAGGACCGAGCTGAGGGTACCGGCAGGTAGTAGCCCCACATGGCGGTCCGGTTGCCAAACATGCCCTAACCTGCACCGGCACGGAGCGCGTATGGCCTTCTCCGGCTATTCTCCGGACGCGCGAGTTGCTGGACCGAACCCTGGTTTGGAATTAGCGGCACCTGATGACCGTCCTGCGCGAGTGCGCGGACTTCTAGAACACGCACCGACCGCACCTGCACCAGGCCGCGCCGCTGCGCCCGCTACCCGATAGCGTCACCGGCCTGGACCGGACGCCATCCGCACCGGCAAGGACACCGGCATCGGCCGGCTCCCGTCCCATGACTTCACCATCAACCAGGCCTGGCTCACGCCGCCAAAACCGGCCAGATCCTGCTCGCCTGGCTCAAGCACCTCGCTCTGGACAGCGACCTCACCAAAGCTGAGCCCGGGACACTGCGCCGCCGCCCGCCTCGCGCGGCGGCCGGCGCAGACGGTGGAAATTCCCCGCGAACTGGCCTGGGCCGCAGCGATCACTGGCGCCTGGCAGCGCATTAGCGCCCTACCGGACACCACAGCGCCAACCCGTCCCTGCGAGCTGCCCGACGAACACAAGGGAACCTGTGGAACGCCTCGCCGTCCGGGCCGCCGTCATACCCCAGCACTAAAATCCCGGCCACACCCGCGCCCACCACGAGCCTTCACACCGCGTGAATGATCAGGGCTAGCTATGGCCATGAGATCGAAGTTAGGTGCTTTGAGGAGCCAGAACAGATATCCCGGCATCCGCAGCGGCCTTGGCGAGCCGATCGTCGTAAGTAAGCAGGGCCGTAAGCTCCGAACCGAGTATCCGCGCCGTCGCCAGGTGGATCGCGTCCAGGGACCTGAGCAGCCGGTCAGGCTCGACCATGGCGGAGCGGACAACGTCTTCATCAATCTGAACGTATTCGAAGGCGTCAAGCAGCCGTTGCGCATCGGGAATGAGCGCAGGCCAGTTTCGCGATACAGCACGGCTGACCTCGATCCGCAGCAGGTCTGAGCTGATCCAACTGTCACTGCGGTGCTCACGATAGAAGGCCAGGAACGCCTCGGCATGCTCCTCGGCGGCCAGGAGCTTAAACGCGGCGCTAGTGTCCAGGTAGTAGAGGGCCATGACCGATTAGCGCTCGCTCTCGCGATCCTCCAGCAGCGCCCTGGTAAGCGGGTTCGGATCGGTGCCGGTCACCGGGTGCTGCCTCTGCGGAACGTAGCCAGGGTTCTTCGCCGGACGCAGGCGTCCTTCGGCCTCCAGCCGGGCCAGGATAGCGGGCCGCTCAGGACGCTCATACGGAACCAGCCGAGCGACTGGTGTTCCGTGCTCGGTAACCTCGATCGTTTCCCCTCTGCGTACACGGGAGATCACCTCACTGGTGTGATGACGCAGTTCCCTCAGCCCGACTGACGGTTCTTCAAGAATCGACATACCCTGAATGTATCACAAGCATGTGACACATTCAGGCCGCGAGTGGTAAGGCAAGTCGGTACGAGCGCATCCTCGGACCCGACCACCCGGCCACACTCGCCGCCTGCGGCTGGCCCAGCTCGGTGTACGACAGCGAGGCGACGTACGAGGAGATCCCGGCCACCGCCTCCGGATGGCCAGCGTCGTCGTAGCTGTAGCCGACATTCTCGGACGGCAGGCCGCCGTCGCCTTCGTACTGAAGCTGCTGGAGCTGGCCGGTGTCGGTGAAGTAGGAGTACCCGACGACTTGATGGTGTCCCAGGTCCAGGTGGCAACCTCGTTGCCCGCCGCCTGGTTGGCCGTAGTCGCGGCGTACTCAGCCGTCTTGCGGTTGTCGGCGTCGTAGACCCAGGAGTCGGCCTGGCCTTGCTGGTTGGTGACGGACAGCAGGTTGCCCTGGGCGTCGTAGCTGCTGTTGGTGGTGCCGGTGTCGGGGCTGGTCGCGGAGGTCTGGTTCCCGGCTAGGTCGTAGCCGTAGGACCATTGGCTGCCCAGCGGGTCGGTGATTCCGGTGAGCTTCCCGTTCGGGTTATAGGCGTAGGAGGTGTAGTCCCAGCCAGTCGCGCCCGATTTGGTGGCAGTTCCCTTCTTGGGCGGGGCCGCTGGCGCGGGGGTGAAGTGATACTGGTAGATCCCGGTCGTCAGGCCCCGGCCGTCGGTGTAGGTGGTGGTCGCGGTAGCCGTCGCGGCTGGGCTGGCGCCCGCGTCGGGGGTGACGGAGACGTAGTCGCCGCCGTAGCACGACCAGGACTTCCGAAGGCAGCGTCGTGATGGCCGAGGTTGCGGCGTCGTAGCTGGTTGAGGTGCAGGTGTCCTCGGCGGGGTCGCTCACGTCAGGAACGGCAGAGGTGGAGACAACCCGCCCGATGCTGTCGTGCCCGTAGAACATGTCGGCTTCGCGGGTGCCGTCGGCCGCGGTCGTGGTGAACGTCTGCGTTTGGGCGATGCCGGTGAGCCACGCCTTCAGGTCCGGCAGGCCGGTCTGGGCCAGGTCCGCGGTCGGGTTGGGGCTTGACCAGGGCGTGGTCACGGCGTCTCTGACAACCGGTCCGCCGTCGCCGTCGTAGACGATGTGCTCGAACAGCGTGCCGGCCCACTGGTTCTTGTCCGTCACCTGGGTCGTGCCGTTGCCGGCGATGCTGGTGAGTGCCGCTGACTCAGTAGTGCCGTCGGAGAGGTGGTCGCCGTCCATTCCCTGGAAGTAGAAGTCGGTGGCCTTCGTCACCGGATCCGGGGCCGTGCCGCTCTTGGTCGTGACCGACGCGAAGCCGCGGAACTGGTCCCACGTCCGGTAGCTGGGCTTGGTGATCGCGTCGTCGTCGTAGTGCCAGGCCGCATGACCGTAGGTGTAGCTCGTGGTGATCGCCGGGGCGCCGCCGGTGACGTCGGACTGAGTGACCGAGGAGACCGCGTACTTGTTGAACCAGTACGGCGCGCTGGCCTGGGTCTGGGCGCCGAACAGCACCGGGTAGCACATCAACTGGTTGGCATCCGGCTTGGGCAGCGTTCCCGAGACGCACCCGCCACCGGGGTTGGCGTAGGTGACACCGATCTGCCCGCCGGTCATCGTGGTGACCAGGCTGATCCGGTCCCGGCCGATCACATCGAATCCCGAGGAGCCCGGCGGCTGGTTCAGCGCGAGATTCTGCAGCGCGGTCTTCGTCCAGGTGAAGCTCACCGGCGGCAGCGAGACCGGCGCGACGGCGGCGGTGCTGGCGGTCAGGTCCTCCCCGGTCGGGGTGATGGAGGACAGCCAGAGCGGCTCGTTCGTCGTGGACGTGACCTGGCCCAGGCGGTCAAGGTCGTGACCCGTGCGCATCAGTCCCTGGTCTGGGAACGGACGCGGCATGTGCTGCGGCTGCGCTCTGCGCTGCGGGAGTTCTTCCCCGGTTGCTCTCAGCCCGGCCCGTCACCGACCATGCGGACCACCAGGCCGGCTCGGGCAGCGGCGATCTGATGAGCATAGTCACCGTCGTCGGTTAGTACGGTAAGCCGTAGCGGAGGGCAGTAGCCGCGATTAGCAGGTCGATAGGGTGAACCCCGGCAGCTTGACCGGAGTCAATCAGGTCGGCGCGGGAACGTGACTTAGCGGCATGATTAAGTTAAGCGCGTATTTGCCGTACGCCCCATACGCTAACCGAACCGGCTGGTACATCGGAGACCAGTACGCGGTGCCAATAGCCAGGTTTGCCAGTCCACGGCTAGCGCGACGCGTCAATGATGAAGTCACGGCGCAGGTCTAGCAGAACATGGTCGGCAGTGAGCAAGCGAAGCCCCGTCCGGGCCGCTTGCGCGACGATGAGGCGGTCGAACGGGTCGTGCCGGGTGAGCTCAGGGAAGTCCCGGATCGCCTCGGCGTGCTCGGCGGTGACGCTGAGCAGTTCCAGGCCCTGCCCGGTGAGCTTCTGGCTGAGGTCCGCCGGCACGGTCAGCTTGCCGAGCATGGACTTGATGGTCAGCTCCCATACAGTCGCCGCCGAGACGTGCACGCCCTGCGCAGACGTTACGGCCTTTCGTGCCTGCGGGCCGAGCCGCGGGTCGTCGTCCAGCAGCCAGAGCAGGGCCTGGCTGTCAAGAAGCAGCATCACCGTAGAACATCTCCTGGATGTCCGCGTCGATGCCGAACGCGTCGTCCGTGTAGGCGATCTCGCCCTTGAGTCCGCCGAACGTCACGGTCGCCGCCTG
>Ga0134128_10002696_pt1 | contig 21891 bp, 20 predicted proteins | sample KB31754_FD_96462 | JGI IMG/M metagenome (GOLD analysis project Ga0134128, IMG submission 96462) | Terrestrial soil microbial communities with excess Nitrogen fertilizer from Kellogg Biological Station, Michigan, USA - KB3-175-4 | ecosystem: Environmental > Terrestrial > Soil > Unclassified ... | reverse complement strand
TGGAAGAGCTCGTCGCCGTGGCGACGGCGTTCGATGTCATTCTCGGGTTTATGATTGGTTCGATCGCCAGCCGCGCCGTCACCGGCAACGCGCCATTCGTGGCATCCCTGGCCGTGACGGCCGTACTCGTCCTCTTGCATTGGCTGTTCTCTGCGCTAGCCACGCACTCGGATACTTTTGGCGGATTCATCAAAGGCCGCCCGGACGTTCTGATTCTCAACGGGAGAGTCGATGAGGCGGCCCTGCGCAAGGCGCACCTTTCTGAGCGCGATTTTTGGGGCTACGAATGTCCCGCCCAGTCGTGACGACTGTCGAGCCAAGCAGTCCGGGTCGTGCCTCGTGCCATCCGATCGCGCTGCAGGCGCTCTGCCTCGAGCCGTCGATCGAGCCTCCATGAGAACCGACAGCGAATTAAAAATGGATGTGGAGGAATAGCTCAGCTACGATCCCGATCTCGAGTCGAGCGCCATCGGTGTATCCGTGAAGAACGGGGTGGTATCGCTGACCGGCTTCGCGAAAAGCTTTTACAAGAAGGTTCAGGCCGAGAGCGATGCAAAGCGCGTGAATGGGGCCTCGGCGTGGCGAACGACATCCGGGTACGATTGCCCGCGACCGATGCGCGTCCCGATCCGGAGATCGCGCGGGATATCGTATCGGAGATCAATCTGGAGCTGCCGTACGGCGACGACGAGATCCGTCCGACGGTGACGAATGGGTGGGTGACCCTCGAAGGAAAGGCTGAGTGGAACTTCGAGCGCGAGCGCGCCGAAACGGCGGCTCGACGGGTCAAGGGTGTGCTCGGCGTGACCAACTCCATCCGAATCGCGCTGACGGTCAGCGCAAGCGAAGTGAAGGGGCACATCGAGAATGCGTTCCGCCGCAATGACACAGGTCGATGCGAATCGCGTGAAGGTCGATGTCGAGGGAAGCGAGGTCGAGCTCAAGGGTTCGGTGCACTCATGGGCAGAGCGCGACGAGGCACAGCGCGCCGCCTGGCTCGCCCCGGGTGTCACGCACGTCGAGAATCACATCACGATAAGCCCATAGAGCATTGGGGCGGTGACGGGAAGCGTTGCCGCGCCATTTTGCAGCCCTTGTGCAACGAGAAGGCTGCTCGAGACCTCGGTTGCGGATCTCGAGCAGCGCGGAGGGAGGCTCCGGATCAGCCACTATAATAGGCTGCCATAGCGAGCTCAGGACGCCGACCAATGATTATCTCGGCCAAGTGATTCGGTCGTGACAATTCCGCAGAGGATGCGCGCGGCATTCATCCGCGCAACGGGTGGCATCGAACAGATCGAGATAGGAGAGCTCCCGGTTCCACGGCCAGGGCCCACCGACGTGCTCGTGCGGATGGAAGCCAGCGAGGTCAATCACGTGGACGTGTTCGTGCGCTCGGGTGCCTATCATACTCATACTCCATTTCCGTTCGTGATTGGCCGCGATCTTGTCGGGACGGTGGTTGAAACCGGCTCAGCAGTGGCGTCGTTTCAGACTGGCGAACGAGTCTGGTGCAACAGTTTGGGCCACCACGGCCGTCAAGGCGCGTTCGCGGAATACGCCGTCGTTGCCGAGGACCGCCTATACCCATTGCCTGATGGTGTGGATTTCAGGGAGGCCGTCTCGGTGCTACACACTGCAGCGACCGCTCATATCGGCATCGTTCGTGAAGCTCGACTGCGGCCCGGTGAAACCCTCCTCGTTGAGGGCGGAGGCGGTGGTGTCGGTAGCGCTGTAGTGCAGATGGCAAACGCGATGGGCGCGCGTGTCATCGCAACCGTAGCGCCACAAGATGATGCGTGGGTCAAAGGCCAGGGCGCGCAAGCCGTCTTCGACTTTCACTTAAAGGATATCTACGGACTCGTACGGGAAGCGGCGCCCGATGGCATCGACGTTTGGTGGGATACGAGCGGACACAATAATTTCACGCAGTGTTTGCCGCTGCTCGCAATCGGTGGCCGGGCGATCATCATGTCGGGGCTGCGAGGCAGCGACCCCCCGCTCCCAGTGGGTGAGATGTATACGCGAGATGTCGTCCTGCACGGGTTCGCTATCAGCAACGCCTCGGTTCAGGACCTTGCACTCGCGGCGGCCAGCATCAACCGACTGCTTGCAAACGGGAAGTTGAAGGCCCGTGTGGGTGCCATCTTTCGCCTGTCAGATGCAGCCAAAGCTCATGCCGCAGTGGCCTCAGGCAACGTGCGGGGTCGTATCGTGGTCGTGCCTTGAAGCGCGACAGGGAACGCAGCTCGAGGGTGTCTCGTTTTCGGTGCTCGGGGACGGGTTACGTCATCGCGAGCTTGAACCGAAGTACCCAGGCCGAAAAAAGCAACCGAAAACTCTGCAGGAATTGACGCGTAGGCTCGTCGGTGAGCCGGCCTTCCGCGTCGAACTTCTCGTGAGCGCGAAAGACGAGTAGCTCCGGCTGCGGCATTGTTTCCCAATCGACTCACATCGACGCGAAGACTCGCGAGCTGATCGCCCCCGGTGTCGCCATCAGCTTGCGATGCGACGGCTGCATCAACGCGCATACGGACGCCGCGATACGCGCAGGCGCGAGCAAGGAGGAGATCATCGATGCGCTTGGGGTTGCCATCATGGTGAATGCGGGTGCGGCGTTGGTCTATTCGGCACGGACAGTCGATGCCTATGAAGCGAGGGCTGCGGCAAGCTCCTGAAGCGCAGGTGCTCGCCGGGATCGCGCTCCGGATCGGCGCTATGCGGCTGCGATGCCGCGCGACGGAGTCGCCTCGTTCAAATCGCGCAGCGCCCGATGCAGAAACTGCACGGTCATTGAGCCTTCCCCCACGGCGGTGGCGACGCGCTTGACGCTGCCGGCACGTACATCCCCTGCGGCGAACACACCAGGGATGCTGGTCTCGAGCAGATAGGGCGGCCGCGACAGGGGCCAATGCGCCCGTTCCTCGCGCGTCAGATCGGCACCGGTCTTGACGAACCCGTGAGAATCGAGCGCCACGCAGCCCCCGAGCCACTGCGTGTGCGGCGATCCGCCGGTCATGAGGAAAATATGATGCAGCTCGCGTGACTGCGGTGCACCGTCTCCCATCGTCCACACCACGCGCTCTAGGCGATCCGAGCCCTCGAGCGCGGTAATCTGCGTGCGCGTGTGGAGTACGATATTGGGCGAACCTTCGATGCGGCGGATCAAATAGGCCGACATGCTCTCGGCTAGACCCGTCGCCCGCACGAGCATGTGCACCTGGCGGCACGAGCTGGACAGGAACACGGCGGCCTGTCCAGCGGAGTTGCCTCCTCCGACGATCGCCACGTCATCGCCCTCGCACATACCCGCCTCGAGCTTCGTCGCGGCGTAATAGATTCCACTGCCGAGGAATCGCGATACGTTCGGCACCTCGAGCGTGCGGTACTGCGCGCCCGTCGCAATGACGATCGCGCGGCCGCTCAGCCGCTTGGCATCGGCCATCTCCACCGCATACGGCCACGTATCGCAATGCAGCCTCTGGGCCATCCAGGCGACGCTCAACTGCGCGCCGAACTTCTGCGCTTGCGACAGCGCACGGCCCGCAAGCGCGGCGCCCGAAATGCCGGTCGGAAACCCGAGATAGTTCTCGATGCGCGAACTCGTGCCTGCCTGGCCCCCGGGGGCGAAGCTGTCGACCATGCGTACGTCCAAGCCTTCGGAGGCCGCGTATACCGCGGTTGCAAGGCCCGCAGGACCCGCACCGATGATGATGACATCGTGCACGCGCGCATCATCGGGTTGGCCATTGATGCCGAGGCATTCGGCGAGGCTGCGATTGTCGGGATTTCTGAGGACTTGGCCTGCGCGGCACACCACCACGGGGAGTTCTTCCGGCCGGACGTGAAAGCGCTCGAGGAGCGCCTGAGCGTCGGCATCGTGATCGATCTCGACGTCGAGGTAAGGGCGCGCATTGCGCGTCAAGAATTCGCGGATGCGCAGCGTGTCGCCGGCGTGGGTCGAGCCGAGCACAGTGACCTCGCTCGAGCCGGCCTCAAGCATGCCCATGCGCCGCAGAATGAACGCGCGCATCATGAGCTCACTCAACTCCGCATCGTTCTGCACCACGCGTCGCAGCTCATCGAGTGCTAACTCGAGCACCGCGCCGGGCTGGCCGACGCGCAAACACGCAAGTCCCGGTGTGCCGCGCAACGTGCTCATCTCCCCGCTGAAGTCCCCTGGGGTGAGCACGTTGAGCAGCGTGTCCGTCCAGGTCCCCGTGTGGACGTCCGAAGTCGGTGCCAGGACTTCAACCGTGCCGGCGATCACGACGAACAGTCCGCGCGGCCGCTCACCGACCTTGAGAAGGATTTCACCGGCCGTTGATGCGCGCCGCGCGCAGCACGCCTCGAGGCGGGCAAGCTGCGCCGCCGTGAGCTTCGGAAACATCTGCTCGCGCCGCCTCTCGAGAAGGTCTGCGGTCACGACGCGCTCCCGCTCATTGAAGGTCGAGCATCAGCTCGTCTACGTAGCACCAGCTCCAATCCTCGCCCGGTTCGAACGAGGTGATAATCGGATGCTGCGTGGCGTGGAAGTGCTTGGTGGCGTGGCGGTTCTTCGAGTCATCGCAACAGCCGACGTGACCGCAGGTGCGGCACAGCCGCAGGTGCACCCAGGTGTCCCCGATCGCGAGACATTCCTCGCATCCATTGCTCAGTGGCTGATCGGTGCGCACGAAGTTCAGGTGAGGGCATCGCGTGGTCATGGCAGCTCCCCGCGGGTGGGTCGCTCGGGAGTGTACACCCCGATCCGCCGACCCGCGTTCGCCGGCTCCCGCGTCGCGGGCTTGATCGTGTCCCCCCTTTTGAGCGTATCCTCACAACCCGTGCTCATCTTCCGGGGAGGACACTCGAATGGCACACCCAGCTCAGAAAACCAAGGATCTGCTTCAGCGCCGAGCATCTCCGCTCACCACTCCAAGTGATCTGGCGCCCAAGGCGGCGCGCGATATCGAAGCGGCGATGAATCCCATTCTCGCGGATGCCTTTGCGCTTTATCTCAAGACGAAGAACTTTCACTGGCATATGAGCGGACCCCACTTCAGGGACTACCACCTGCTGCTCGATGAGCAAGCCGATCAGCTCTACGCCATGACCGATCCCATTGCCGAGCGGGTTCGCAAGGTCGGCGGTCGAACGCTTCACTCAATCGGGCACATCGCACGGTTGACACACGTGCTGGACAACGACGCCGATTACGTCGACCCGCTCGACATGCTCGCCGAGCTGCGCGAAGACAACAAGGCGCTCGCAGCACGCTTGCGGGAGGCTCACAACGTCTGCGAGGAGCATCGTGACATCGCGACCACGAGCCTCATCGAGGTCTGGATCGACGAGACCGAGCGGCGCACCTGGTTCCTCTTTGAAGCAAGCCGAAGGGGAGAGCCGACCGGACACTGACCGCTCACGATGAGCGAAGCCGATGACGATGCCTCGGCGTTCATCGGACACGCCAATCCCATGAATGCGGTTGACACCAACCTCTATACCGAGAGTTGGCGGCGCGCTCGTAGGGGCTCGATGATGGGACATGGTCCGTGCTGCATCATGCCTGTCCCGAGGCGAACGTACCCGTGGTCCAGCTGAGCATCGATGTCACGGCAAACCGTCGATGCCGAAACGGACTCCAGGCGCTCGCGCGGCCGCTCGAGCGTCGTGTTCCGGTGGAGGGCTGCGACGACGCGCCGTGGTCAACGGGCGGAGATTGCACGCGGGATGGAAGGCGTGCGCCCCGACCGCGGCGCTGCCGAGGGCAGCGCGTAGATGACGACCGCCGCAGGCCCTGACTGTGTTTGCATGATGGCGTTCTTCATACCCGAGGCGACGGCGACGAACTGGCGACCATCGACCATGTAGGTCACGATCCCACCCCCGACCGGACCGCTTGCCGGAGTCTTGAGCAGCACTTGCCCTGAGGCCGCATCGAAGGCGAGGAGATTCCCGTCGAGATCTCCAGTCAAGACGATCCCGCCCGCGGTCGGGGTCAGGCTCGCCACCATCGGCAGGGACCCGTGATAGCGCCAGAGCACCTTGCCGCTGTCCGCATCGACGGCGTAGAGCCAACCTGTCTTGTCATGCGGATCCGAATCGCCGAAACCGTTGGTCGAGCCCACGAACGGCGTGCCGTATTTGTGCTCAAACGATCCGGCCGGCGCGAGTTTGATCACGGTGCACCAGTCGATCGAGTCGACATAGAGGGCATTCTGCTGCGGCGAGTAAGCGGGTCCAAACCAGTTCACGCCGCCCTGAGTGCCGGGGCAGAAGCGAGTGCCGGCTGCGGTGAGCGGTGCCTCGACGTTCTCGATGGTTGTGACGGGGTCTTGGTAGTCGATCTTCGACAGGTCGCGATCAAGTGCATACAGATAACCATTCTTTCCCCCGACCGCCACCATCTTACGTCCAGCCCGAGAGGTGAATAGGATGGGGCTCGCTGAGATGTCCCAATCGTGGATATCGTGCTCGACGAACTGGTGATAGGCACGGAGCTTCCCGGTGCGTGCGTCTAGCTCGATGACCGAGACGGTGTAGAGATTGCGGCCCGGCCGGTAGTCCCCGGCGAAATCAGGACCGGGGTTGGCGACCGGGGCGTAGAGCATGCCGTCCATCGGATCGAGCGCCAGGGAGCTGTAGATGCCGCCCCCCGCTCGTACGTGGGTCGGATCGCTGGACCACGTCTCGGATGCCGAACCGGAGGTGGGCACGTTGTCGAAGTTCCAAAGCTCGTGCCCGTTCTTCAGGTCAAACGCGCGCACGTGACCGATCGCGCCCACGTCGCTCCCGGCGTTGCCGATATATAGCTTCCCCTGCCAGATGATCGGTGCAGCGACGATATATTCTCCCTTCGCCGGGTCGAACGCCTGAACGTCCCAGAGCAGTCGACCCGTTCTCGCATCGAGCGCGATCAGCCGATCATCGGGAGTCCCCCGATACACGCGCCCGTCGGCATAGGCCGCCCCACGGTTGCCGGTTCCGAGACCTGAGGACTTTGGATGGGAGTCGTAGGACCAGAGGAGCTTCCCCGTCGTGGAGTCGAACGCATAAGTAGAGTCGGGCGTCGTGACGAACAGCCGGTTACCGGCGACGAGGGGGCTCGAGACAAACTCAGTCGTCTCCGGCAGCTGCGCGCGGGCGATCTCGTGCAGGGAGCCCACATTGTGACGGTCGATCTGTCGGAGAGGCGAGAATCGCGTGGCATCGAGATTGCCGTTATAGAGATGCCACTCGCTCGCGCCGCCACCGTGCGCGGTCGATGCGTGGGGTCGCTGCGCGGCTGCGGCAATGCCGGGCAGCGCGAAGATCAGGACGAGACACGCTGTGGTTTGAGCTTGCATGAGCTTACGTCTACGCCCCGCCCGAAGATGTGTCGAGCTTGATTCGCCCGGCACATCTTCGCGTTGATCGGTATCAATTCACCCGGACGAGCGACGGAGTATGCTCTGAATTTGCTCTCCGAGGCGCACGATCCTTGGCTTTGCGTGTCTCAAGGCGCCTGATTCGCCGCGACGGGAGGTCCCGCTTGCTGGACCGCGAGCGGGGCTCATGAGTGTTACGCCTCCTTCCCGGAGCCTCACTCAAAGCGCTCGAACGATCGTCGCTGCCGCGGCGGTGTGGGCGTGCGGACTTGCAGGGGCGGCTCCCTCAATCTCACCTCGCTCGATGCCGGCCATCGCTTCGCTCGATGAGCGATTTCTCTCGTACAACGTCGAGATGGCCGAGGTGGTCGGCGGCACGTTCTGGAAGCCCTACGCGGCGCTCGACAAAAGCGCGCGTGCTTCCGGTGAGCCGGCGAGCGCACGCGCCGATTCTCCTGCCCCGGCTTTTCAGATCGGTCAGGGCTCGTCCATGTTCGAGGCGCGTCCGCCGGTCGACCTCACCGAGTCGTGGTTGCGGAAGCTTGCCGATGCGCTGGGGGCCGGCCTACGTACGCGTGAGCGGCACGTGGGCCAATTCCGTCTATTTCGACGACCGCGATGGACCCTCACCGTCGAAGCCGCCGAAGGGATTTCAGAGCGTCCTGACGCGGGCGGAGTGGAAGGGCGTTGCGGATTTCGCACGCGCAGTCGATGCGAAGATCGTCACCTCTTTCGCCATTAGCGCGGGAGTGCGCGATGCGCAGGGTGTCTGGACGGCCGACCAGGCTCGGCGGTTCCTTGAGTACACGAAGTCACTCGGGACGAGCGTTGCCGCGGCGGAATTTTTCAATGAGCCCTCGTACGCAGCCATGGGTGGTGCACCAGCGGTTTTACGATGCATCGGATTACGCGCGGGACTTCAGCATCTTTCATCGGTTTGCCCGGTTGGCGGCACCGGAGATGCGCATTGTCGGACCGGGCTCTGTGGGCGAGGGCATCATGCTCATGCCCGGACCGCTGCTCTCAACCGAAGCCTTGCTCTCCGCGCACCCGAGGCCCGTCTTCGACATCTATTCGTATCATTCGTATGCCGCGGCATCCGAGCGCTGCGCGAGGCTCGATCACGGAATCGTCGGCACGAGCAAGGCCGCCGCGCTCTCGGATGAATGGCTCGCCAAGCCGGACCGAGTCAACACATTCTACGAGAATTTGCGCGACCGGTTCGAGCCCGGTCGGACGGTATGGGTGACCGAGACCGCCGATGCGGCCTGCGGTGGCGATCCGTGGGCGGCCAGCTTCCTCGACAGTTTTCGCTTCCTGGACGAGCTTGGCCAGCTCGCGCAGCGTGGTGTGCAGGTTGTCTTTCACAACACCCTCGCCTCGAGCGACTATGGTCTCATCGATCAGGGCACGCACAGGCCCCGTCCTAATTTCTGGGCGGCTCTGCTCTGGCGGCGACTCATGGGTCGCACGGTCCTGGACCCCGGTCGAGCGCCCTCCGGGCTGCACATTTACGCACAGTGTTTGCGTGACCATCCAAACGGCGTCACATTGCTCTTGATCAACGCGAGCCGCAGCCGATCGGGGTCCGTCGATCTTCCGATACCCGGCAAACGTTACACGCTGACAGCAGCTTGGCTCGAATCCCGTGAGGTCGAGCTGAACGGCCATCCGCTGACCTTAACTGCGGCAGGCGACGTTCCCGTCACGACGGGTGAGCCGGCTGGAGCCGGGCGCCTCGAGCTCGCCCCAGCGAGCATTACTTTTGTCGCCCTGGAGGGGGCTTCGAACGCGAGCTGCCCATAGTAACTCGGCCGGCGCCGTTCGATCCGTTGACGGCGAAGCGCTCTTGCGCGAGGCTGGCGATGGGACGAGTGGTAGACGCGATGGGGGATCGATCATGGAAGCCTCGTCGATGTGTCCCGTCATTCGAGCCGGGCGCCTGAATCCTCTAGCTCGGCCCGCCCTCGAAGCGATTGAGTCTGTCGCGCGGTATGAGAAGGGGCAGACGATCTACCGCAGCTCCGACCCTTCGGAGTTCTGGTACCGTGTGCTCTCCGGAGCAGCACGCAAGTGCGCCATCACCTCGGCGGGTTCGCGCCGTATCATAGACTTCCTCTTCCCGCAGGATATGTTTGGCATTGACGAGGAGGGCCGTCGCCGTTTCGCAGCGGAGGTCGTCGCGGACGGTACGACGATCGCCCGATATCCGCGGCGCGAGATCGAGCGGCTCGCGGACTCGGATCCCCTCATCGCGAGACAGATTCGAGAGGCCGCCTTCACGTCCATCCATCACCTCGAGGCGCGCATGATCATGTTGAGCCTCGGGCGCGCGCGGGAGCGGGTGTGTGCGTTTCTGCTCGAGCTGACCGCCCGCCTCGGAGATGACCGCCACCCGCGAGAGATCATCTTCCCGATGTCGCGATATGACGTCGCAGACTACCTCGGGATGGCGGTCGAGACGGTGAGCCGAGTCCTCACGCAACTACGTCTCGAGGGCATCATTCGATTGAATGGCCTGCGCACAGTTCGGATCTGCGACTGGGAGGCCCTCGAGAGCAATTGCGGCACTGCCACGACCCGCGTGGCCCGACGACGTGGAAGAGCGGCGCTGACGGTGGTGGTCATGCATCGGAAGCTCGATGCGCCCGCAGGGGCCGGAGGCGCGCGATGCACGTATCGCTTATCGTGAATGAGTGAGTACCTGCACCATCACTTGGGTTGGCTCGTCGACCTCGGGGTCGCGCTGGTCGTACTGGGTATCATCGCCAAGTCCTGCGCTAGAATAATCATGCAGAACGGGTAAGCCGCAAGAGGAGAGCGCGTCCTCGGTCTCGAACGGTCTGTCAGCGCTCCCGCGCAGGGCGGTGCGGCGATTACGGACATCGATACTCGATCGGCCCTCCCCCCGCAATCAGCTCGAGTGATTGCGGCTGATGATGCGGGCCATCTCACAGCCCGCGTTTCGTTACCGGGCGTGAGTGCGTGAGCGACGCGACGACAATGTCCACAAGGTTTCCTCGCAGGGTCTGAAGTCGATGAAGCAGCTTGAAGGCCTCGATCCGCAACCTCCTCATCCGTCCGCGGCCGTTCGTCGACGGGAGAGGGCCGCCCGGGGTCTCGCGTGGCTCGCGCTGCTCTCGGTGATCGCTATGGCCTGGCTCGCCAGGCCGTTCGGAACCGCGCTTGTGCTCGGGGCGCTTCTTGCGTTCGTCTTGGAACCGATCAATGCCCGATTGGCGAGTTACACACGGCGGCCAGTTGCCTCTGCGGCTCTGACGGTCATCGTTGCGGGCGCAATCGTCACGGGCGCGATCGTCGGGTTCATCTCCGTTTTCGTCGTCCGCGCCGTGCAACTTTCTGGCGCGCTGCGCGAAGACATCCGTGGCGGTGGGCCTGTCGGTACATGGCTCAATTCCGCGATCGGATGGCTGAGCAGAATTGGCGTCAATGGCGAGACGATTCGAAGCCGCTTAGAGGCGAGCGCCGGTGAGATCGCCTCGCGGGCGGGGGGAATCGCCGCCGTCCTCGCTTCCAGCACGCTCGCAACTTTACTCGGGCTTTTTTTCGCGCTGCTCACGATGTACCTCATCTTGCGGCGGGGGCAGCGGATCGTCGCAGCGTTGATCGCAATGAGCCCGCTCGAGCCGCGACACACCGAAGCGCTGCTCGAGGAATTCCGGCGCGTCGGTCGCACAACCATGTCGGGAACCGTCATTACAGGCATTGCTCAGGGCATACTCGCCGCGATCGGATACGCGATCACAGGTGTTCCCGACCCGATCTTCTTTGGCGTCGTTACCGCCTTCGCATCCCTGCTTCCAGCAGTCGGCACGCTTCTGGTGTGGGTGCCGGCCGGGCTATTTCTCATCTCAACTGGCCACTTGGGAAAGGGTATCGTCGAGCTGCTCTGGGGGGCACTGCTCATCGTCGGGCTGAGCGACTATGTCATTCGGCCGAGGCTGGTGCGCGAAGACAGCATGCCGACCTTGCTCGTGTTCATCTCGCTGTTTGGGGGTATCGAGGCGCTCGGGTTGGCCGGCCTCATCATCGGGCCGTTGATCATGGGGCTTTCTTTCGCTGTCCTTCGTCTCTACAGGCAACAGCGCGCCGCGGCGAGCTGACACCGGGCCCTCTACTCACGGGGCCCAATAGGGAGAGAACCCGGAGCGCGTCCGACGAACGGCCCTCACCATCCCGGCCTGTGATCCCGAGTCGGCGCGACACAACGGAAATTGGCTGCATCGTTCGTCGGACCGGAGCCGGAGTAGCGCGTCTGTTGCGGATATGGGCACAAGGGACGCGTACCGCCAGTCGGGAAGTTTTTGGCCACCTGCGGATCGAATGGTGGTCCGCTCGGAAATGGCGAGGAAGCGTTCGTGTTGGCGGCAATGATCTCACGGGGAGCCGTATGCTTTTCGACCCAGTCCGTGAGAGCTGTAAGCATATTGGCGGTAAAGGTCGTCGTCGCAGGACCGCCACCACAATGCGCAAGGTTGGGCACCAGGTACATCCTTGCATAGCGCTGCGTTTCGAGGCCCGGAGAAACCGGAAGCAGACCGTTGTACCAGTGCACGAGATCGGCGGCGGAGAAGATACCGTCGTTGACTGCGTCGTAGATGATCATTTTCCCCCCGTGGCGTGCGAAGGGACCGAGATTGGGGTGACCAAAGAACTCGAACGCGAGCCCCGTCATGAACTTCATGGAGCTCTCGGGATATCCCGGGGCAGTTGCGAAGATGAGGGGTGCGTCCGTATCAAAGTTGTAATTGAACACGAACGCTTCCTGGCCGTTGGGCCCCTGAACAGGAGTGAGTACTGGCGGCGTCGTGAAGATCATCGGGATCGCGCCTGCCCCTAGCGTAAGGTTGATGGCGCTGTTCGTGGCGCGAGGAGGGCCCGGAAGCGCGACGTTCCATGCGGCGAATCCGGCGCCAAAGGCGCTGAGCGGATCCCAAATGCCCGCATCCCAGTACCAGCGCGAGTACAGCGGCTGGCCCTGCGAATTCACCGGTCCCGCGAAGATCCTCTCGAGCGCCGCGACCTGCTCGGCGGTGAGACAGGTGCCTCCATGAGGGGTATCGCCATGCTCTCCGCCCGGACTGCATGTCCAGGCCTCGAGCGCGGCGTGGACCAGCCTGTCCGTGCAGTCGGAGTAGTCGTCGACAATTCCATCCACGAGACCATCGAGCGCGTCGCAGGCGCTCAAGATGGCAGCGGAAGCCACCTCGAGGTCCTGCGGCTCGAATGTATCGCCGACGTACGGAACGCCGTTGGCGTCGTTGTGGGTGGCAAGCGGAGCGAGCTGGACCTCGTTCCAGGCTTCCGCGACGGCGGCTTTCGGCAGATCGAAGCCCGGATTGCCCGCGAGGATTCCGTCAAAGTCTCGGGACTCGCGCTGGGCAGCGATGATCCCATCGCGACCGCCATTCGAGCAGCCGCACAGATAGGAGTAGCGCGCGGAGACGCCGTAGTACCGCTCGATAATCGTTTTCGAGATGGCGGTGGTCTGCGCGATGCCGTTGTAGCCGAAATCGATGCGCGCCTGCTCGTCGACGGCGAAATGCGCGGTCCCTCCTGCATTCGGGTCATCATCGATCCAGCCCAACAGCGGATTGCCAGGCGCGTCCTCGTGCCCACCATCGTCGGCGGCGACCGCCCAGCCGGCCGCGAGCTCGCTTCCGATGAAGCCCAGCGGATTCCTCAGCGAGCCGTCGCTGCCGCCGCCGCCCATCATTTCAAAGCGTCCGGTCCAGGTGTCGGGAAGATTGAGAGCGAAGCCGATGCCGTAAACGAAGTGGTCGGGGTCTTGCTGGCTGACGCGCTTGTTGATGACGCCCACGATGGCGCAGTACGGCACCGGAGAGCTCTGCTCCGTGGCGCTGAGGATCTGCGTGTTCGGCAGGGCAAGACCCAAAAGGCTCGCACAGGCCATCTTGGGAGTTCGTTCGGGAACGTTGGGAGCTTGAGAGGCGTGCGTCGGCAAGGAGGGCACAAGACACACAACCGCGATGGCGCACGCCGCCACCCATTTTCGATCGCTCATGGAAGTCTCCCTTGGCCGTCCCTGAGCCGGAATTTCCACTTCGATTTAGACTGGCTCGCCCGAAGGTTTATACACCCAACCTTTCTCAACGCCAACTCCGATTGCCGTCTCCAAATGAGCTGTGCGTTTGATGCACAGGGCCCGAGTGCGGTCGTCATGAGCACACCTGGACCGCGATGCCGGTGTTTCGGGGTCGATTTCCGGTGCGTTCGTTCGGCACGATTCGGCCGGTCCGTGGTCGATAAGAGTGCCGAACGAGTCGGCTAATCGACCGCACCTGAATCTGTGCAGTAATATTCGAGGCTACCGACTCGGCGTCGAGGGGGTTGCACGTGAATACTCTAGGCAAATTTCGAATAGGTATGCTCGGTCTCGCAGGGTGCCTGGCGCTGGTGGCTATTCCGGCCACATGGGCCCAAGACCTGACACCGAAGGCGCTCATCGAGCGCGCCGCGATCCAGGACCTGATCACACGTTATTACTACAATTTCGGTAAGCCCAATCGTGAGAGTTTTGCAGACTTCTATGCCGACGACGCGGAATTGATCCTCGGGCCCAACCATTTCAAGGGGAAGGAGGGGATCACCGAAGCCTATAAGCGCGCTGGGGCAAACACCTCGGTAGAGAAGGCGTATTCCTTCAACATCACGATCAGCAACCCGCTCATCGTCGTACACGGCGAGCGTGCCACTGCAGAATTGATCTTCACCGAATATCTGATGCAGAAGCAAGGCGATACCCCGCGCATCAGAACGCAGGGCCGGGAATACGCCACGTTCGTCAAGGTCAAGGGCCAGTGGCGCTACAAGACGCGCCAGATCATGGGGGGCACCCGGCCGCCTGAAAACTGGAAGGAGTAGGAGATTCAGGCATCCTGAAGCTGGCCAACGATCGGCCGTCGAATCGAATTGAACGACTTCAGGCGGTGAGAAGACTGTAGAGCTCCTCCTCTTGTGCGAAGTGCAGCGAAAGGATCGCGTGTAAACCGTAGAGCACGCGGCGGAGGTCTCGAAGATCTTCCGCCCGCGGTCCCTCTGCCGGCAGCTGGGCGACGAGGCGCCCGTAAAGCCGTGTGAGCCGATGGATCTCGTGATGCGTCTGGATGAGCGGTCCGGTCGGGTCTTCGTCCCTCAAAATGTCCGCAATCACGGGGTACGCGGTTTTCTGTTCCTCCCGCTCGTGGGGAAGTAGCTCCTTTTCGAGCATCTCTCGCGCGTGCTCGAGTTGGGCGCGTGCCTCGGCTCGGGGCAACGAATCGAGGCGGGAGGCGAGGGAGGCAAGCTCTCCAACATAGGGACGAAGTGCCTGGTGGCTCGAGGCAAGGCCCTCGGCGAGAATTCCCACGCCGGGCCGCGCGTATGTCCTCGCTCGACCGCCCGTCAACGCGCGCAGCGCGTTGAGAATGACGAGTACGTCGATTGCCTCTTGGAGAAAGGCTCCTTCGACCGGCGCGATGTAGCCCGCCGCTGCGAGCGCCATCGCGAGTAGCGACAGGCCCATTCCAACGAATACGCTTTCGAGCGCGATCCGCCGAGTTCGCTGAGCGATGCGCATCGCAACGAGCAGGTCCCCGAGCCGGCCGGAGCTGAGGACCGCATCGGCTGCTTCGGAAGCGGCCGTTGCGGCGCGTGCGCCCATTGCGACACCGACATCCGCGAGGGCGAGCGCTGCCGCATCATTGACACCGTCCCCGACCATGACCGTGATGCCCTCGGAACGTACCAGCCGAACGACATCCACTTTTTCCGCCGGTGTCCGCTCCGCGAAAACCCGATCGACACCTAGGGCATCCCCGACGAGCTCAGCCACGTCGGGGTGGTCACCCGTCACCATATGGATGCGGCGAATCCCCGCAGCCCGTAGCGAACGCAGCGTACGCGATGCTTCCGGTCGAATCGGGTCCTGCAGAAAGAGAACGCCGGCCAGTGCTCCGTCGACTGCGACGTAGACATTGGCCGATCCCTCAACGGCGGTTCGCGACTCTATCGAGCGAAGCGTCGCTGTCGGTGCAATATCCGGTGCAACGAAGCTGCGTTGCCCTACGGCGATCCGCCGTCCCTCAACTCGACCAGAAATGCCTGTTCCCATCTGCTCATGGGCATCGACTGGAAAGCTGAGATCGAGGCTTCTGTTACGCCCTTCCGCGAGGATCGCTGGAGCGTAGGGGTGAACGGAGACCTGCTCGACCGATGCTGCATATCGAACGACTTCATCGGATGAGAACGCCGCCAATGTCTCGACCGCAACGACCTCGGGGCGCGCAGAGGTCACGGTGCCCGTCTTGTCGAGCAGCAGCACTCTCGCGCGCCCCAGTGTCTCGAGAGGTCCGCCGCCCTTGACGATGATCCCACGCTTCGCGGCGCGTGAGACCCCGGCAACGATGGCTGCCGGCGCGGCCAGAATGAGCGGGCAGGGCGTCGCGACCACGAGTACTGCGAGTGCACGCACCAGACTGTGTTCGTTCAGCCAGGCAAATGCTGCGAGCGCAAGCGTCAAGGCGAGAAATACCAGCGCGTAGCGGTCCGCAAGCCGAATGAAAGGTGCTTTGGATGCCTCGGCCGCCCGTACGAGGCGAATGATTCCGGCATAGGTACTGTCGGCTGCGCGGGCCGTCACGCGAAGCTCGAACGGTCCGCCAGAATTGGTCCCGCCGCTCCTCACCGGCGCTCCGGATTCGAGCCGGACGGGCTTTGATTCGCCCGTGAGCGAAGACTCATCGAGCACTGCGTTAGGCGAGAGCAGAATGCCGTCGACTGGGATGACCTCACCGGGTTTCACCACCAGCACATCGGCTAGCGCCACCTCATCGACTGCGGTGTCGATGATGTTTGCTCCGGCGCGTCGATGGGCGGTACGCGGGACGCGCCGTATCAACGCGGTGAGCTCGCGACGTGCACGGGCGACTGCGAAGCGCTCGAGCGCCGTGCCTCCCGTCAGCATCACGGCGATAATGGCTCCCGCGAGGTACTCCTCGAGCGCGAGGGCGCCAATCATCGCGAGGACCGCAATCAGGTCGACCCCCATCTCCCGCGCGAGCAGCCGGCGCGCGGTCGCAATGATTGTCGGAACGAGCACTACGCCGATGCAGGCGATGTACGACCAAGTGCTCGCACCCTGTGCCCCGAAATACTGGGCGAGAGCGCCGCTGAGCAGTGCCGCGAGTGCGAAAGCGGGAAGCGCGAGCTCGGCAAAGGAGCGCAGATCGGGCGGCGGGCCGCCTTGCGCGCTTGAATCGCCCGTCTCGTCCTCGGGCAGTTGCGCTCGATGAGCCATCGCCACGCGGCGCATCCTTACTCGGGCTGCTAGCCTGAGATTCGCGAAAGCATCTCCGAGAGCGACCGGCGCACCTCCTCGGCAGTCGACGTCAAGGCCGGATTGCCCGTGCGCTCCATGGCGGTGACCGGGTCGATACTCGCGACCTCCACGCGCCCGTCTGCAGCTTCCCGGATGATCACATTGCAGGGCAGGAGCACGCCGAGCTTATCTTCCAGTAAGAGGGCCTCGTGAGCGAAGCGCGGATTACAGGCGCCGAGAATCCGATAACGGCCGATGTCTACGCCGATCATCACGGCATCAAATGGCCTGTTGACCGTTCGTGCAATGTAGTAGCTCATCGAAGCTCCTCCGAAGTGCGGGGTCGGTCGCGCGTAACCGCTCACGGGCTGGTGCGAGACCCGGGCAAAGTACCAGCTTACCTTCACGACCCGCTGACGCCCGCGCTGAGCTCATCGATCTCCCCGCGAGCTTCCACGACCTCCAAACCCTCCGGACCTCCGAAGCGTTTGCGTTGCACGGTTCTGTTGGTACGCTCGCTCATGCGCGCACTCCTTGACGTGTCGCGCCGCTGCGGTTCCTGCCGCGTGCTCAGTTCAACAATGCAGCGTGGCGAAGTCCATACGTAACTCACGCACTTTTCGCTGACAGTACGAATTGCGGCGACGGGTCCAGACCGCGGGGCCGCGGGCGGTATTCCGGCTAGCGCTGGAGATGGCCCAAAACTCCTGCTCGGGGAGTTCGCCGATCGCGCGCTGCCGGGCGAGCCGCGCGGCGGCCCATTACCCCGGAGTTGCCAGCAACTCCGGAGTGCGAACCAGCAGCACAGGCACGGGACTCAGCCGCACGATGTACTCGGCGTCGCTGCCCAACAGCAGGCGGCGGACGCCTCTGCGGCCGTGTGTGCCACACACGATGAGGTCTGCCGGCCAGCCCTTTGCCTCTTCGACCACGGTCTCACCGACGCGATCGCCAAACACCTGAACTAGACGCGCTTCGACCTCGAGGTCGGCTGTCGCGACCTCCTGTCGCCCACGCTCCAGAATCGACTCGCCGGCCTGGCGCAGCGCGACAACGAGATCATTGGTGACGGCGGGAACCAAGCCCGATGCGTTCCAGGGCGTCTGATTGAGGACATGAAGGAGTTGAATCCGACTGCGAAGTTGACGGGCCAGCGCCACCGCCTCGCGCAATCCCTGGGTGGACATCGCACTGCCGTCGATCGGAACGAGTATGTTGCGATACATGCGTCACTCCCTGCGGGGTGAGCCCCGCGTAGAAGCGTCAGAAGCGCACCGGTCATGGATGCTCGCGTCTGTAGATCTTCACGACGCGATAGCGCTTGAGTGCCGAGCGGACGTGGCCACTCGATCGTCGGGACAGCTCGATTATAACCTGCTGTTCCCTCGTCTTAGGCACCGGCCGTTCACTGTGGGAGCGAAAGCAGGCTGCGACCGAGAACGACTTGGCCGCCGAAGTGTGACCTCGTGGCTTCCAGCGATATGGCGGGTGTGACCGCCGGATCATCGCTCGGAACGAAGTGATTCAACACGAGGGCTTCCACCTTGGCCGCGGCTGCGATGCGGTCCGCGTCTTCGGCCGAGGTGTGATGGCTCAGAATGCTGACCTTCAGGCGGGGGGCGTTCGGCCGGCGGGCGAGGAGCCGGTCGAGTGCCAATGGGTACATGGCCTCATGGACGAGGTAGTCGGCGCCCGCGGCGAACTTATAAGTCTTTGTTTTCGTGTCCCGCGCGTTGAAACCGCATGTCGACGGTACGCGCTGCGAGAGTTGGGCGTGCGAAACACTCGCTACATTCTTCCGTATCGGGTAGGAGGCAGTACCGTCGAAAACCTGCGTATTTCACACCTCAATTGCTACGCCGCTGGGGGCGAAAGCTCTACGGACTCACCGAGGGCACGGATTGGTACTCGGCGACGGAAATGATTCGCTGCGCACGCTTGTCCCAAAGGATGCAGTCTAGCGCGCCGAGCACGTCGAACAGCGTCAGTCGGGTTACGTTGGTGAACAGAGACTGGTATTGGTCGTGGCAGGCCGCGAGGCGGTAATTCGGAATTCCGGCCGAAAGGTGGTGAATGTGGTGATAGCCGATGTCGACGGTGAACCAGTTCAGCCAGCGCGGCAGCACGAGGTAGCTCGTACCTTCGATCGCTCCCGTATCGATGTCCCAGTGCTCGCCGCTGCTCGCATAGGCGTGCGTAAAGTTGTGTTGGACCGTAAATAGCACGATGCCCGCACCGCCTGCGATAGACACGCTGAGGACGTAGATCATGAAGAAGTGTGCGATGCCGCACGCAAGACACATCAAGAGCCAAACGCTCATCAGGACGAGATTATTAGCCAGAATGTGGCGGTACTCTCTCGCCGACTTCCAGTAGCGCGTCTGATAAGTCGCGGCGTGCGCGCGCAGCGACATGCTCGGCTGAGACAGCTTGGATCCGACAGTATGTATCAGCAGGCCAATGCTGCCTATTATCCAGGTGAAACGTGGGTTAAAGATCAGATAGATGAATCCTGCGAGCGGCGCGGCGAATACGCTGCACTTGTAACGGTAAAGACGCTGTCGTGAGCGAGTCAGGGCGGCATACTCATCGACCGAAAGCGTCGCATACGGTCCGCGATACTTGTCCCAGTTGCCGTTGTGCGCATGATGATAATTGTGATGCTGCGACCATACGAACTGCGGCATCCCCGACATGGTGCCCAGCACAAAGCCGACCGTACGATTGAGCCACTGGCTGCGAAAGAGGCTGCCGTGGCCGCATTCGTGCATCAGGCCGAAAGCGCGCACGGTCAGCAGGATGATGAGCGGTAGTGGAACGGCACAGAGCCAGAGCGAGACGCTCGCGAGCCGGATGGCGACCCACCAGAGCAGCACGAATGGCACCAACGTCGTGAAGACCTGTGTCAGTCCTTTGAGATCTTCGGACTTGCCGTATTGGCCGATCATGGCGCACTTCTGGCGCCTGAACGAGTCACGCGACCCCAATGAACCCCCCTCTTGAGTCGTCTTTATCGGGGGAGAGTGCCGAGAGCGGAACTGTCGGCGGCTCCTCCGTGCCTCACCCCGTTTGCACCAGCGCGATGCTTTCAAGACGATACGAGGGAATCATCGCACAATCTGTCGCACAGGTCTCAGTTGTGAAACGTCGCATCGCCGGGACGCTTTCCCGCGCCTGAATCTTTCGATCGCGCGAACGCGGCCTCGGGCGTCGTGCAACTGCCTCCACGGCGAGCATCTCCGCGTGCGTCCGGAGGAGCTCGTTGGGCGGGGTGCGATGAGCGACGTACACCGATCGAACAGCACGCAGGACTTTATTTTCGGGCGCCCAGGTGCAAGCGCTCTCCGATGGAGTACATTTGGGTGCGGCGTTCGGCCACCGCGAGGTGCTTCGTTGCCGTAATGCTCAGCCTGAGCGAGACGGAGGTGTCGATGGCGAAGCTAAACTACCATCATGCACGGCGAGAGAAAGAGCGCGTCCGCAAGGCGCGTCAACAGGAGAAACAGCAACGCCGCACCGGGCGTGATTCTGCATCCCCGGCGAACCCGTCGCAGCTCGACGCACCAGCGACGATACCCGAGTCCGGTCAAACAGACGCACCGCTTCAGCCGGAGAGCGAGAAGTGACGGACGCCGTGCAGGTTTCGCGAACCTTCGGTAAACGGTTCACGTCATATATAAGCAGGTGAGCTAGGGGGGGCGTTCGCGAAGTAGAGCGCTGCGTCCCCTGATGCGCTAAGATGCGCTCGGCTCGTCGCCTTTCGGCTTGTCTGCCTTGGCCATCGCGCGCTTCTGCGTTTCCGGCGGCCAATGCCTGCCACCTCGCAAAGTACAGCGAACCACAGGGCAGGATGGTCTGCCGCTTCAGCAACTTCACTATTCCGAGTGCTAAACAGTGACCAAACTTTACGTCGGTAATCTTCCCTTCACGGCGACCGAGGAATCCGTCCGGGCGCTGTTCTCCCAGCACGGCACCGTCGAGAAAGTCTCTCTCATCACCGATCGCGACACAGGTCGGCCCCGTGGCTTCGGGTTCGTCGAGATGTCGAATGCGGATGCGGCCCGCGCCATGCAGGCGATCAACGGTACGGAGCTCGGCGGTCGCTCGCTCAAGGTGAACGAGGCACAGGATCGCGAGCGCTCAGGGGGAAACCGCGGCGGCCCGCGCCGCTACTGAGGCTTCTCGCTCACAAAAATCTGGCTGAGTCGAGCGGCGGGATGTCCCGCGCTTACTGGGCGGCGGTCCGACGGGTCGCGGCCGGCGGAGCGCTGCCTCTCGATCTCGAGCGAGCGCACTGCGGTGGCTGGCAGCTCGAAGCCGTAGAGAGCGACTATGAAACAGTTCAGGCACGAAGCGGAGTTGTTTAAAGCAGCCTTAACTGCAGGGGTCGAATACGCCGAACGTCGCAAGGCGGTCGAATTTGAGGCGACTGACTCAGCGAGCAGCAAGGCGCTATACATCTACCGATTGCTGGTGCACGACAAGGTCATTTCACCGATGCCGGAAGAGCAGGTCGGCGAGAAGACCATTCGCCATCGACTCGCTGCCTGGTATGCGCATCAATTGCCTGAGGGACATCCGCTGTTACGTTAGAGATCGTCGGTCACCACGAGACAGCCGACGAGGACGGCAGTCATATTGGCCCCTCGTGCCTGATCCAGCGCTCGATTTCAACGCGTCGTTCTCCGCAGATGGCCGCTGTATTGTGTTTACGTCCCACCGGGCTGGCTCTGCCGATATGTCACGCGCAAGATTCGCAACCTGACCCATCACCCTGCCGCGGATTTTCGTCCGGCGTGGTCTCCGGACGGGTGATGGATCGCGTTCTCGTCCGATCGCGACCGCCTGCGCGCATACCCGAACACAACCCAGTCGGGTTTCTAACAGCCGCTGCCCTGGATTCTTTGCGCTCGCGCGGTACCGGGCTGCCGGGAAGAAGACTCGGTGAAGACCGGCGTCAGTGAGACCCAGTTGCGCCCCAACACGAAATCGCCCGCGCGATTGGCCAACAAGTCACACAGGGTCAGTGAGCCGGGATCGCAACTCGCCGCGCCGCGGGGCACACCTCCGCTCTAACAGGCTGCTGAAAAAGGCTTGAACTTCGCCCATGGGATCGGATCCAATGAGAGGCCGAGAAATTCAGGGAGTCTGGCGTGCGCGGTGAGGTCGATCCCCAGTCGGAAATGTTCAGCTACTTCT
>Ga0134128_10002694_pt1 | contig 21896 bp, 23 predicted proteins | sample KB31754_FD_96462 | JGI IMG/M metagenome (GOLD analysis project Ga0134128, IMG submission 96462) | Terrestrial soil microbial communities with excess Nitrogen fertilizer from Kellogg Biological Station, Michigan, USA - KB3-175-4 | ecosystem: Environmental > Terrestrial > Soil > Unclassified ... | reverse complement strand
TCGGAGTGTTTCTCGCGGGCGCCAATCCTCGGGGCATGCAGGCCTACGCAGCGGGTCGTTAGGCGGTGAATCCGACGACGCTCTGGGACCTTCTCGGGCAGGGAAAGGCTGAGGCTCCGGCAATTGTTGTCCCGGGATCCATCACGATCACGTACGAACAGCTCCGCCATCAGGTCAGGGCCGCCGCCGATGAGCTTGCGGGATTCGGGCTTGGCCGGAGCGACGCGATTGCCCTGGTGCTACCGAACAGCGCCGAATCGATCCTGATGTTTCTTGCCGCGGCTACCGCGGGGGTCGCGGCACCTCTGAACTCCGCGTACAAGGTGGACGAGTTCCGCTTCTACCTCGACGACACGGCGGCGAGGGCGCTCGTCGTCCCGCCCGGGGGCGGCGAGGCGGCGCGACTATCTCTCGCCGACAAGGCCCTGCTGATCGAGGCGAGCGTCGACGCAAGCGGCCGGTTGTCGCTGCGCGCCGACGGACGCGCTTCACGACAGGAGCCGGCCAGTGCTCCGGACCCCGGACCGGACGATGTGGCGCTGGTGCTGCACACGAGCGGAACCACCAGCCGGCCAAAGCTGGTGCCGCTGCGGCAGCGCAACCTCGCCTACTCCGCCGACAACATCGGGAAGACCTACGACCTCGGTCCAGACGACGTGGCGTTGTGCGTGATGCCGCTTTTCCATATCCACGGGCTGATGGCCTCGACGATGGCCACTTTCGCAACCGGAGGCACGGTTGTCGTCCCGAAGGGCGGCTTTGACGCGATGACTTTCTGGCCGGCGGCGGAAGCGCACCACGTCACCTGGTACTCGGCGGTGCCGACCATCCACCAGATGTTGCTGCTCAGACATAGGGGTGCCGCGCCTGCCGGGGCGAGCCGCTTGCGCTTCATCCGGTCCAGTTCGTCGGCGCTTGCGCCAGAGGTCATGCGCGAGCTAGAAAGCCGGTTCGGCGCGCCCGTCCTCGAGGCGTACGGCATGACGGAGGCATCCCATCAGATGGCCTCGAACCCGCTGCCGCCGGCCGAGCGCCGGCCGGGGACCGTCGGACGAAGCACCGGCATCGAGATCGGTGTCATGGACGACAACGGCTCACTCCTCGGCGGCGGTGAACGTGGAGAGGTCGTCATCAGGGGCGCGAGCGTCATCGACGGTTACGCCAACAACCCGGAGGCGAACTCGAAGTCGTTCACCGCTGGGTGGTTCCGTACGGGTGACCAGGGAACTCTGGACCCCGACGGCTATCTATCCCTGATCGGCCGACTGAAGGAGATGATCAATCGTGGCGGCGAGAAGATCGCGCCTCGGGAGATCGACGAGGTCCTCTTGCAACATCCGGCGGTGGCTGAGGCGGTTGCCTTCGGGATGCCGCACCCCTCATGGGGCGAAGAGGTGGCGGCCGCCGTGGTGCTCAAAGGCGACGCTTCGGAGAAGGAGCTGATCGGCTTCGCCCGCGGCCGGCTGGCCGATTACAAGGTGCCGCGCAAGCTGTTCATCGTCGAGAAGATTCCGCGCACTGCTACTGGCAAGATCCAGCGCCGAGCGGTCGCAGACTCCTTCGCCAAGTGACTGTCGCCGTCATCGGCGCCGGTGCGATCGGCGGGCTCATCGGTGCGCATCTCGCGCAAGCGGGACAGGAGGTCATCCTCGTCGCGCGGGGTGCCAACCTCAGGGCAATCCAGGCCGAGGGGCTCACGGTCAAGCGAGGCAAAGAGGAGATTTGCGTCCGCCCGCGGGCGACCGACGATCTATCGGCCATCGCCGAAGCCGATGTGGTCTTCATCGCCGTCAAAGCGCATGCCATCTCGGATCTCGCGCCGGCCGTCGGCGCGGCGCTCAAGCCTGGCGCCGTTGTGATCGGCACGATGAACGGGATTCCATGGTGGTACTTCCGCGACCGCCACCTCGAATCGGTCGATCCAGGCGGCGTGATCGCCCGGTCCATCCCGTTCGATCAGGTGGTGGGTTCGGTGGTCTATCCGGCGGCGTCGCTGGTCGCCCCCGGCGTTGTCGTCCATGAAGACGGCGATCGGATATCGGTCGGCGAACCGGACGGCTCACGAACCGAACGGGCGCAGGCCGTGTCGCGCATGCTTTCCCACGCTGGGTTCAAGGCGCCCGTCCAGGCCCGGCTCCGCAGCGAGATCTGGCTGAAGCTGCTGGGCAATGCGACGCTGAATCCTCTAAGCGCGATCACCCGCGCGACGATGGATCAAATCTTCGCCACCGAGGATCGCCGGCAGCTCGTGCGCGGCCTCATGGGCGAGGTGGCGGAGGTCGCGAAAGCCTACGACGTCGAGCTGCCCCTGAGCATTGAGAAAAGGATGGAAGGGGCAGCCGCCACGGGCGCCCACAGGACGTCGATGCTTCAAGACCTCGAAGCCGGAAGGCGCCTGGAGACCGACGCGCTGCTCGGGTCAGTCATCGAGCTGGCGGAAACCAAGCAGCTCGAGGTGCCGATGCTCCGCCAGTTGTTTGTCCTGTCCAAGCTGACGGAGTCGGTCGCCCATCACCATTAGCCGGACCTGTGCCGAGACGGCTGTCCCAGGCTTTGTGTGCCGCCCACTTCAGCACGGGTCGATGGCCTTTCGCGCGCGTCCTTATTTATATATGCACTCAAATATGCACTTTTGACTTCTCAATCTTCCCAGTGCGAAGATTGAGCCAGGAGCTCAACCTGGAGGACTTCCATGTCTCAGCACCCGGACGTCACCTCGCCTGCTGATCGCGCCGCACAGATCGAGGCGGCGAACGACGAGCTCATCGCGTTCATCGAGACGTGCACGGATGAGGAATGGGCCAGGACGTGCGAGGCCGAAGGCTGGCCCGTCGCGGTCGTCGCTCACCACATCGCGTGGGGCCACCACGTCGCAGCGGGCTGGATCCGCACCATCGCCTCCGGGCACGACATTCCCGGCAGCCCCGAGCTTCACGACGCAGGCAATGCGGCCAAGGCCGCTGAGGCAACCGGGACCACGCGGGAGGAGGTCATCGCGCTCGCTCGGCGCAACATTGTCGAGCTCGCGGAGGTCGTGCGGTCGCTAACGGACGCCGACCTCGCCAAGTCATCCCCGTTCGGACCTGCCGGCGGCAGGCCGATGTCCGTCGACCGCCTGGCCGGCGCTCGGGGCCACCTGGACCGGCACCTTGGCAGCATCCGAGCAGCCGTCGGCCGCTAGCAGACCGCACCGGCGCGCACTGACGAGCGCGCGTCGAGCGCGAGCCCGGGCGCCCTACCACCATGGAAATCTGCGCGCCACGGTGCTCGCGGCCGTCGAGGAATCCATACGCGAGCGCGGCGTGAGCCAGCTGTCGCTCCGTGAGGTTTCGCGAAGGGTCGGGGTCTCCAATCGAGCGCCGGCGCATCACTTCAGGGACAAGGCCGGGCTGCTCACCGAGTTCGCTATCGACGGGTACGAGCTCCTGGCGCAGGCTGTCATCGCTTCCATCGCGGAATCGCAGGCGACGAGCGGGCCGCAGATCCTTGCCGCGACGGGACGCGGCTACGTGCGCTTTGCGGTCGCGCATCGCGAGCACTTCGAGGTCATGTTCCGCCTCGATCTTGTCAACCCGACCGACGAGCGATTCATCGCTGCAAGCGAGCTGGCCTACGGGCTGTTGACATCGACGATCGAACAGTGCGACCACGAGAATCGGATCGGAGGCCGCTCGCCGGAGCTGGTCGCCGTGTCGGCCTGGTCCCTCGTCCACGGCCTGTCCGCGCTGTGGCTGAGCGGTCGCCTGTCAGAGCGCATCGCGGAGCCTGACGTGGAGCGCCTCGCGCGTCAGGTGTCGCAGCTTTTCGTCGACGCGGTCCTCACGCGCGATCAGCAGTCGAACACCGACCAGCAGAGGTCGTTGCGCAAGCGCTGATCGTCCAAGACCAGCTCGCGAATCGCGTCCGGGAGCTGTTCCCGCTGCCACCGGCACTCCAAGCGCCCTGACGCATCGCCCTCACCTTCTATAGCTGCGGCACGCACCGCCCTGATCGCGTAGGCGGCGGCTCCGAGCTCATGAGCGGCCACGTGTGCCACCGCCGCCGCCTGGGCCGCCGCATACGCGGCAAAGCGGGGGGCGCCGCTCAGGTCGCGGGCGGCGGCGTTGGCGTGGCCCGCCGTATCGCGCGCTCGAAGCATCTTGACCTCACCGCGCACCCATGCCCGGGCCTGCTCGATCGCATGCCGTGGCCGCGGGTCCAGTGGCCTCACAGCCTCGAAGAGGTGCAGGACGTGCTCCGCGCATGTGGCTGCCCACAGGGCCAGAAGCCGATGGTCGTCGTCGGTGAGCGTGCCGCCGCGGCGGATCGTGATGAACCGTCGGTCGCGAACCTTCGGGAGGATCACCCGCGGATGATCGGTTCCCTCGGTACGTGGGTGATCACCTCGGGCGCGCCGTCGGTGACGATCGAGGTCTCGCCGAGCGACATCGTCAGCCCGGTCTCGCGGTCGCTCAGGATCATGTGGGTGAAGAAGACCATGTTGGGCTGCAGAGTCAGAGGGTTGTCCCGGTAGATCATCGGCTGCTCCATCCACGTCGGTGGGAAGGTGGCCCCCATCGTGTAACCGCATGCCTTGAGCAGCGCGTGCTCGAAGCCGTGCGCGGCCAGCGTGGCCCGATGGACCTCGAACACCGCGCCGAGCGTCCGGCCTGCGCGCAGGCTCTTCTGGACGTTGTCGAGCGCCTCGACGCAGGCGGCGTGCATGGCCAGATGGCGAGGATCCACCTTGGGTCCGGTGAGGACCGTGAACATGTCCGCCACGTGGTAATGGCGCCACGCGTCGCCCATCTCGAACGTGACCTGGTCGTTCTCCCCGATCCGCCCTCGGCCGGTGACGTAGCGCACGTTCATCGCCTTGTCGCCGTGACCCATCGGCATCCGATTCGCGGGGATGTCCGCTCCCGCCTCCCAGATCACGCGATAGACCTCGGCCAGCACGTGCCCCTCGTCCGCCCCGGGACCGGTGGATTCGATCGCGAGGGCGCATGCGCGGTCGAGGATCTGTCCCGCCTGCCGATGGTACTCAAGCTCCTGCGGACTCTTGACCAGGCGAAGGAGCCGGATCAGGTCTGACGCATCGACCAGGGTGCACCAACCCTCCAGCGTGTCTCGAAGCTCCTGGTGGAGATTCGGCAGCAGCCCGAAGGAGTCCAGCTGGACGCCGATCCGCTTGCCAGCCATGCCATGGCCGGCCAGCACTTCCTTGATGACTCGAGACTTGGGGTTGCCTTCGGCGTCCTCCCAGACCCGCACGTCGTCGCACAGCGATGAGTAGTCGATGCTGGCGAGGTCCGCGGTTCTCGTGATGTGCGTGAGCTGGCCGGCGGCGCCGATGAACATCATGTGAAAGATCACAAAGCCGTCCGTGTCGAGCCCGCAGAGCCAGTACTGGTCCTCGATGCGGGAAACCAAGAGTCCATCGAGGTCACGCGCGGCCAGCTCCCGGCGGATCCTCTCCTGCCGCTCCTCGAACTCGCTCTCCGAGAAGTTGATGTGGGGCCTGGGCATCAAGGGGAGGTTACCGCTTACGCGATAGTCCGGACTGTCACCGAATCGCGGCCTCCAAAAGGCGCGTTAGTCGCGACTGACGCGCACGGTTGCCCGGGAGCGACAATCCAACTTCGTGCTCAGGTCATTCCGCTATCCGCGCTACCGCTGGCTGTGGGCCAGCAATCTGGCCAGCTCCGCCGGCCGCTGGACGCTGGTCCTCATCCTCAGCATCCAGCTCCTGCAGATGACGCACTCTTCGTTCTGGGTCGGGATCGGCCTGTTTCTGACCCAGGGGCCGGTGATCGTGCTCGCTCCATTTTCGGGCGCGCTCGCCGACCGCATGGACCGACGCGCGCTGAACGTCGTCTCCAGCCTGGTCGCGGCAGGGGTCACCGCGCTCTTCGGACTCTTCACCTGGGCGCACGCGGACTTCCTCGCCGTGTGGTTGATCCTGGCTCTCCTCTATGGGATCGCGTTTGTGGCCCAGATGACGGTGCGGTCGACGCTGACTCCCAGCGTGGTGCCCAGGGATGAGCTCATGAACGCGACCTCGATGACGCAGGTCAGCATCCAGGGAGCGCAGTTTCTCGGCCCTCTGCTCGCGACGCCGATCCTGGCCTCCCGCGGCGCCGCCGTGGCTTGGGCCTTCTGCAGCCTGCTGTATCTGGCAGCAGCCGCTCTCAGCGCGCCGATCGGTGAGGTGCAGGGTGGCGGCCGCCGGCAGGACACGGGCTTCGGCCTGGGCGAGGCTTACCGTCATCTGCGCTCGCGCGGTGCGGCGTGGGTCGCCGTGTGGGCCGTGGCGCTGCACTGCACGCTGACAATGTCCTACCTGGGCATGCTGCCCATGTTCGTGTCGGCGGATCTGAACGAAGGCACCGCTACCTACGGCGCCCTGCTCACCTCGATCGGTCTCGGCGCAGTGCTTGGCAGCCTGGCCCTCGCTCAGTTCGGCGGTCCTCGCCAGCGGCGGTTGTGGTTTGTCTACTCGCTCGTGTTCAGCGGGGCGGCGCTCACCCTGCTCGGAGCCGCGACCAACGGCACCTCGGCGCTGATCTTCGGCTTCTTCGTCGGCAGCTCGCAGGCGATGTTCATGACGATGACGCTCGCGATCATCCAATCGTCGGTCGCGGACGAGTTCCGCGGTCGGGCGACCAGCTTTTTCCAGATGATCACCCTGACCCCCATGGCGCTGGTCGGGTGGGGGATGGGTGGCCTCGCCGACGTCAGCGAACCCCGGCCGCTCATGATCGGTCTCGGAATTGTCTTCCTGGCCGTGATGGCCGTCTACGCGGCCTCGTCCTCCTGGCTTCGGAGCCTCCTTCGCCCGTCCGGCTGGATGGCGGTGCCAGCTGCCGCCGAGTCGCCGGCCGCCTAGCGAAATTGATGGCGGAAACGCACGAGCCGGGCTCCTATCTCAAGACGACGCTGGAGAGTCAGCCCGGAGAGCTGACGAGGCTGCTCGGTGACGATGCCGCCGCGCGCGCGGCGACTCGCCTTCGTGGTTGCACGAGGGTCTTCCTCGCGGGCACCGGCACCAGCTTCCACGGCGCCCTCGCCGGCCAGTTCATGCTGCGCAGTGCAGGAATCGAGGCCTGGGCCGTTCGGGCTTTCGAATTCGCGAACTACCCGCCGGCGCTGCGCGAAGATGACGGTCTGATCCTTCTCAGCCACCGCGGCAGCAAACGCTTCAGCCGCGACGCCCTCGGCCAGTTTTCGAAAGGATCGAAACGCTGGATCGCGATCACCGGCGAGGGATCTCAGATGGAAGGGGAAGGCGTAGTGCATACGGTGGCGCAAGAGAAGTCGCCGGTGCACACATCCAGCCATACCGCGGCGATGCTGCGGATCGCGCAGATTGCCGAGGCGCTGGGAACTCCGACGTGGGGCGGCCAGCTTGCGGACATCCCTCGCATCGTCCGGCTCGCCGTCGACCAGGGCGGCAAGGTCGCGACCGAGGCGACCAAGCATGAATTCCGCCCGGTGACGCATTTCGTCGGTGGCGGTCCCGCGCGAGCGACCGCCTACGAGGGCGCGTTGAAGCTGCGCGAGGCCGCTCACCAGGTGAGCGCCGAGGGCCACGACGTGGAGGGCATCCTGCACGGACCGCTCGTAAGCATCCAACCGGGCAACGTGGTCGTCTTGGTGGCCCAACCCGGTCCCTCCCGGGCGCGGATCGCGGAAGTCGAGGCCGCGATCGGGGAGATCGGAGCGAGAGCCATTTCGTTTGCGCCGCCTGCGGAGGTGGACGAGATGCTGGCGCCGATCGTGAACGTGGTGCCGCTGCAGTGGCTCGCCTACCACGTCTCCCGCAAGCTCGGCGTCGACGCGGACAGCTTCCGCCGCGATGAGGCGCCGTACGCCGCGGCCCAGTCGAAGTTCACGCTCTAGGGACGCCCCGTCTGGGATTCTCGAGATGTTTGAGGGCTTCGAGACCGTGGAGATCGAGACCGGCGAGACCACCATCTTCACCAGGCGGGGAGGGGCAGGGCCGCCCGTCCTCCTGCTGCACGGATTCCCGCAGACCCACCTGATGTGGCGCGGCGTGGCTCCTCTTCTCGCCCGCCAGTTCACGGTGGTATGCGCCGATCTGCGCGGCTATGGACAGAGCGGCTGTCCAGCCTCGACGCCGGACCACGAGCCGTATTCGAAGCGCGCGATGGCAAAAGACATGGTCGCCGTGATGGCCCGCCTCGGATTTCCCCGTTTCAGCGTCGCCGGACATGATCGCGGAGGCCGCGTCGCTTACCGCATGGCGCTTGATCATCCAGAGCACGTCGAACGTCTTGCGGTCTTCGACATCGTGCCGACGCAGGTCGCCTGGGACATGGCCGATGCGCGCTTCGCGACCGCCTTCTGGCCGTGGTCCTTGCTGGCCCAGCCCGAGCCGCTGCCCGAGCGTTTGCTTGTCGCCGCTCCCGAGGCAGTCATCGACGATGCTCTTGCCGGGTGGGGAACGCCGGCTGAGGTTTTCGAGGCCGAGGTCCGCGATGCCTATGTCGCGGCTCTCAGGGATCCTGCCTCCATCCACGCGATCTGCGAGGAGTATCGGGCAGCGGCCACCCTCGACCGCGAGCACGACGAGCGAGATCGGCGCGCCGGCCGTCGCATCGCCTGTCCGGTCCTGGCGATGTGGAGCGACCGCGGCGCCCTTGCCGAGTGGTACGCGGACGTGGGAGGACCGCTCGGCATCTGGCGGTCGTGGGCAGACCACGTAACAGGGATTCCGGTCGCGGGCGGACACTTCTTCCCCGAAGAGGTTCCTGAGACAACAGCCGCCGTTCTGAGCGACTTTCTCAACGAGATACCCGTGTCGTGATGGATATCGCCAGGCTCCGCCGCGAAGAGTTCCCTATCACCAGGCGCGGCGTCTACCTCGACCACGCGACGTTTGGCCCTCCGCCAGCACGCTACGTGCGCGCCGTCAGCGGTTTCCTCGAGCGGATGTCCACAGAGGGCCTCGACGACCTATTCGCCCTGAGCGACGAGGGTGTCGACAGCGTGCGACGGAAAGCGGCGCTGCTGCTCGGATGCGAGCCCGCGCACGTGACTTTCGTGGGCAGCACCAGCCACGGGATCGGCATGGTCGCCGAGGGTCTTGAGTGGTCGCCCGGGGACGAGGTCATCCTTTACGAGCTCGACCATCCGGCCGGGGTTTTTCCGTGGACCAACCTCGCAGGGCGCGGCGTGAAGACTCGGTTCATCGCCGACCGGGGCCGCTTTGGCTTCGAAGCCACCGACGTCCTCGAGCTCGTGGGTCCACGCACCCGCGCGGTGTGCGTGAGCCTTGTCAACTTCGGCCACGGCGGTCGTGCGCCGGTCGAGGACATCGCCGCCCTGTGTCGCGAGCGCGGCATCTGGCTCGTGGTGGACGCGGTCCAGGCGCTGGGCGCACTCCAGGTCGACGCCAGCGCCCTCGGCGCCGACATAGTCGTCGCGCATGGTTACAAGTTCCTGCTTTCCGGATTCGGGATCGGTGTCTGCTATTGCTCGGACCGCGCGCTGGGCGAGCTGAAGGTGCGCCAGGTCGGGTGGAAGAGCGTGGAGAATCCCTTCGACCTCGAGCGCATGCTCGCGTTCGAGCTCACCTTTCCGCCCAGCGCGAAGCGGTTCGAGCCCAGCTTCCAACCGCTGGCCCAGGTCTTCGGCATGGGTGCCACGCTCGACCTGCTGAACGCGGCCGGCGCGGCAGTTGTAGAGACGAGGGTCATGTTGCTGTCGCAGAGGCTGGTGTCAGGCCTTCTCGAGAAGGGCTATACGGTTGCCGGCTCGCCGGATGGGCACGCCCGGTCGGCGATCGTGTCGGTCATCCTGCGCGACGACGGCGAACGCGCGCGTGTCGAGCGCGGCCTGCTGAGTGCCGAGGCCAGGTGCTCGGTCCGCGATTCCAGGGTGCGGCTTTCGCCGCACTTCTACAACACGGAGGACGAGATCGACCGCATGCTGAGCTGTCTATGAGCGGCATCGGCGAACCCGACGCGAACGAGCAGTCGATCGCGCGCCGGCTCGAGGAGATGGGGATCGCCACCACGCCGGACGAGATCAGCGAGCTCCGCTCCGCGTACGACGCGCTCCAGGCATGGCTCGGCATCGCTGAGGAACTGGGCGGTGACAGCAGCGTCCATCCCGACGAGCCGGACGAGTCGTCATGAAAGCGGTCGCAGGCCTCCATTACTCGTCGCTGGTGGAGATAGCCGGCGAGCTTCGCTCGCGCACTCTGTCGCCGGTCGAGCTGACGAGGGCTCTGCTCACGCGCATCGAGCGGCTGAACCCGGAACTCGGCGCCTACTACAGGGTCTTCGCAGACGAGGCGCTCGCGCGGGCGCGCGAGGCCGAAGCGGAGATAGGGCGTGGCGAGTGGCGCGGACCCCTGCATGGGATCCCGATCGCCTTCAAAGACCTGTTCAACCTCGGACCCACCACCGCGGGCTCGCCGCTGCTGGCGGCGAACGTGGCCGGCAAGGAGGCGGAGCTGGTGCGGCGCGCACGGGTCGCCGGCGCGGTGATCATGGGCAAGCTGGCGACGCACGAGTTCGCGCTCGCCGCGGCGTCGCTGGCCGACCAGTTTCCCCCGGCCCGCAACCCGTGGGATCCGGAGCGGACGCCCGGAGGCTCGAGCACCGGCGCCGGCACGGCGCTCGCCGCGGGGATGGCGTTCGGCGCCTTCGGCACCGACACAGGAGGTTCGGTGCGGCTGCCTGCCGCCTACTGCGGCATCGTGGGTTACAAGCCGACCTTCGGGCTGCTGAGCAGGACGGGAATCATCCCGTTGTCTCCGAGCCTGGACCACGCGGGCACCGTTGCGCGGACCGTCGCCGACGCGGCCGCTCTCGCCGAGGCAGTCGCCGGCCACGACCCTTCCGATCCAGGGTCCAACCCTCGCGCGGCGAAAGTGATCACCGCCGGATTGGAGACGGGTTTGCGAGGGCTCCGCGTGGCGGTGCCGCGTGACCTCTGGGACGAGGCAAGTGATCCGTCTGTGTCCGAGAAGGTGGAGGCGGCGCTTGACCGCCTCTCCGGGCTCGGCGCCGAAGTCTCCGACGTGAAACTCGGCGTCTCCATCGTCCAGGTCATGGCGGTCGGCTACGTGATCACGCTCGCCGAGGCGGCCGCGCATCACCTTCCCAACCTCCGTCATCGAACCTCGCCCGACTACGGCCGAGAGTTCGGTCTCGTCCTCAGGGCGGGACTCCTGGTGCCTGCCCATTCGTACGTGCATGCCCAGAACGCGCGCGTCCGGATCGCTCGCAAGGCGGCTCACCTTCTCGAAAACCACGACGTGCTCGCGATGCCGACGGTGGGCGCGCTCGCCGATCCGCTACCGCCCGGCCCGCGGCCTCTCAATCGCCGGATCAGCGAGAAGCCGGTGCCTCAGTACACCTGGCTCGCCAACCTCACCGGTGGGCCGGCGGTCTCCGTCCCGTGCGGCTTTTCGGGATCGGGACTTCCGGTCGGGCTGCAGCTTGTCGGGCGCCCGCTCAACGACGCGACCGTGCTCCGGGCCGCGCACGCGTACGAGTCGGCGGCCGAGTGGCGCGACATGCACCCGCCCGCCTGGCCCTAGCCGCCGTCAGCGCCGGTCTTGCTCGTAGACCGACTTGATCCGCACGGGCTCTGGAGACTTCCAGCCCTCGAGGAGCCGGGCGTCGAGCTCGTACACCTCGACCCCCAACGGGTGGCAGTTGGCGACCGGGTCCGCTCCGTCCGGGCCCCAGCCCCACTGTGAGAGATCGCCGCTGGGGCAGGTCGAGATGGCGCACAGCAGGTCGATCTCGGCCAGGAACTCGAAGAAGTCGCCCTTCTTCGCCGGGCTGGGCTCCATGAAGTAGATCTCGTGCACGGGGTCGAGCCCTGTGACCTGGAAGACGTTCAGCACGTCGTGGACGTCGAGCTCGGTCAGGTGGAAGGGTGCGACCGCGCGAGCGAGATTGTTATGGCAGGTGACGTCGTAGTCGCGGTCGTCGAGCAGCTTGTACAGGTAAGGGTCGCAGCGGCTGCCCAGCAGGTCGTGGCAGCGGCCACCGTTCGCCGTTGCCTCGGTGGCCAGCGTGTCCTTGGTGATGGTGACCATGGGCCGCAGGTACGGGAGGCACGACCACAGGCGGTCGAAGGTCGTGACGTGCGCGCCCTGCAGCTGCCGCGTCCGCGCTGCCCAGAAGCGTTCCCGCGGGTTGTTCAGGTTCCACAGGTTCAGGTCGCAGACCTGCGGACCCTCGACGGTGACGATGCGGACCACGGAACCGGCCTTCACCGGCCACGCGTACCCGCTGCGGATAGGCACGACGTGCTCGTGGACCAGGCGCCTGGAGCGCAGGTCGTCGGCGATGCGACGGTAGAGGTCGCGGTCGAAATCGAGGCGGCCCGCTGCCTCAGGGTCGCGGTACAACCGCATCGCCAAACCATTGTGATTCATGGCCGTGGCATGCTGCCCGGTGTGCACGTGAACGTGACGACGTGGAGCCTCGAGATCACGAGCGAAGCCGACCTGCGACCGGCGGCAACGCCGGACGGCGTGGAGGTCCGGCGCGTCTTGCATCCATCGCCGGAGCTCGGTCGCTTCCTCTACACCGCCGCCGGGGGCAACTGGTACTGGATCATGCGGCTCGGCTGGACCTACGAGGAGTGGGCCGCCAGGATGAGCGACCCACTTATCGAGACCTGGCTGCTCTACCTGGATGGCACGCCGGCCGCCTATTTCGAGCTCGACGGACGCGCCGCGGGCGACGTCGAGATCGCCTACCTGGGCGTTCTGCCCACTTTCCTGGGGCGGCGCCTGGGCGGTCCGCTTCTGGCTGCCGCCATCCGGCGTGGGTGGGCGATGGGCGCAGGACGCGTGTGGGTGCACACGTGCACGCTCGATGCGCCGCACGCGCTCGCGCACTACAAGGCCCGCGGCATGCGGGTCTTCAAGGAGGAGACCGCGCCCCTCGAGCTGCCTGATGCGCTGCCTGGCCCCTGGCCTGGCGCGGGAGTCCACGGTCCCCATATCTCGGTCTCGCCGGAAGCAATCATTCAGGAGGATGCGATGTCGAAAGTCGAGGAGCGGCTGGCCAAGCTCGGCCACAAAGTGGCGGATCCCGGAAAGCCCTTGTTCAACTACGTCGGCGCGGTGAGAACGGGCAACCTGGTTTTCGTCTCGGGTCACGGTCCCCGGGGCCAGGATGGCGAATACGCCTACCGCGGCAAGGTTGGCAAGGACGTCGACGTGGACACCGCCCGCAAGGCGGCTGAGCTCGTGATGCTCAACTGTCTCGGCAGCCTCAAGCAGGAGATCGGCGACCTCGATCGGGTGACCCGCATCGTCAAGCTCCTGGGCATGGTCAACTGCGGCCCCGATTTCGTCGAGCAATCGAAGGTCATCAACGCCGCCTCCGATCTGCTCGTCGCGGGGTTTGGAGACGCCGGCAAGCACGCGCGATCCGCCGTCGGCATGAGCTCACTGCCGATGGGAATCTCGGTCGAGATCGAGATGGTCGTCGAAGTCAGCGGCTAGTCGCGGCCCTGGTGCAGCTCCGCAATCGCTTCGATCTCGAGCAGGAGCTCGTCGCGGACGAGGCGGCTGACCTCGACCAGCGTGCTGGCGGGTCGGTGCACACCGAAGAACTCCTGGCGTACAGGATTGATAAGAGGCCGCTGCGACACGTCGCGCATGAAGATCGTCACCTTGGCGACGTCCGACGGGCCCGCGCCAGCCGCCTCGAGGATGCGCCGCAGGTTGCGGAAGATCTGCCGCGTCTGCTCGACCACATCGCCCTCGCCGACGATCGCGCCATGCTCGTCCGTCGCCACCAAACCTGACACGTAAAGGGTCTTGCCGGCGACTGTCGCGTCGGAAAAATGGCTGATTGGCTCCATGAGGCCGGGCACCCTCAGCGTCCGCACAATGCGGAAGGTTAACGTGTGAATCCGTGAGGGATGAGCGTGCCTGAAACGGCCGGCGCGCCCACCGTGCCCGCAGGTCGGCTGCACGGAAAGGTCGCGGTGGTCACGGGATCGAGCGGGGGTATCGGGCAGGCGATCGCCTATGAGTTCGCGCGAGAAGGCGCGTCCGTGGTCATCAACTCGCGCGATGCGGCGCGGGCCCAAGACGCCGCCGCGGCGATGGAGCAGGAGGGATTTCACGCGACGGCTTTTGCCGCCGACGTCCGCGACGCCGCCCAGGCGCGGGCGCTCGCCTCTGTCGCCGTGGAGCGCTTCGGCCGCCTCGACGTGTGGGTCAACAATGCCGGCGTCAACGCGATCAAGCCGGCGCTCGAGCTGGAGCCGGACGAGTGGGCTCGAGTCATCGATACGAACCTGAGCGGCTGCTTCTACGGCGCACAGGCCGCGGCCCGACACATGGTCCCTCAAAAAAGCGGCGTGATCATCCAGATCGGGTCGATCATCGGCGAGGTGGGTCTGCCTCGCCGCGCCCCGTACACCGCCGCCAAGCACGGGCTGATCGGCTTGACCAAGGTCCTTGGCGTGGAGTGGGCGAAGGACAACGTGCGCGTGGTCTGCCTCGATCCGGGCTACATCAGCGCGGGACTTGGAGTGAAGAGCCAGACCCGTGGCGGCGCGTACACGGCCGCCGACATCGAGCGCCGGACGCCCATGGGACGTTTCGGCGAGGCGAGCGAGGTGGCGCGGGTCGCGGTCTTCCTCGCCTCCGACGACGCCAGCTACATCACCGGCAGCCACGTCACCGTCGACGGAGGCTGGGTCGCGTACGGCGGCTGGTAGCCCCGCATCACAACGCCGAGGAGGAGATTAGCTTCGATGCCTGACTTCACCCAATCCGCCAAGGGGCTCAAGACCCCCACCGTCGTGGACCATGTCCTGCTGCCGGTGGCGGACCTCGACGACGGCGCCCGCAGCCTGGAGAAGCGGTACGGCCTGAAGGGAATACCCGGCGGCTGGCACCCCGGAGCCGGCACCGCCAACGTCATCGTGCCGCTGGGCCGCCAGTATCTCGAGCTGATCGCGATCGTCGACGAGCGCGAGGCCGCCTCGAGGCGGCTCGGGGGCCGGGTCGCACAGGCACTCAAGGAGAAGCGACCGTTTGTCGCCTGGGCGCTGCGAACGCAAGACCTCGATGCGGTGCGCGCCAGGCTTCAAGGCGCGGGCTGGGACCTGCCGGCGATAGTCGAAGGGTCGCGCACGCGCCCCGACGGCCAGGTCCTGAGGTGGCGAACCCAGGACATCGACACGGGCCCCGAGCCGAGCGCGATCCCTTTCGTGATCGAGTGGCGCATCCCGGAGGGGCTTCACCCGGGCGAGGCGCACTCCACGCATCGCAAAGGACCGGCGGCGCTGCGTCGCGTCGTCGTCGGCGCGCGCGATGCGCGCTTCTGCCGGGACAGGCTCCAGATGCTGCTGGGGGACTCCGACCTCTACGAGGTGCGCGACGCGGCGGTCGACGGCGTGGAGAAGATCGTGCTCGAGACCGGCGGCACCGAGCTCGTCATCGAGTGAGCGGGCGGCTCGAGGGCAGGGTTGCGGCCATCACGGGGTCGAGTCGCGGCATCGGCCTTGCGGTGGCGAGGGCATTTCTCGCCGAGGGCGCGAAGGTTGTCGTCAACTCGCGTGAAGGTGGCGCCGCGCAGAAGGTCGCCACCGAGCTGGGCGGTGAGACCATTGGCATCGGCGCCGATGTCACGACTGAGGCGGGCGCGGCCGCGATCGTCGAAGGTGCGGTGAAGACCTTCGGCACGTTGGACGTGTTCGTCAACAACGCCGGGACCGTGCACGCCGGACCCACGCTCGAGATGAGCCTTGCCGATTGGGATCGCGTCATCAGGCTGAACATGACCGCTGTCTTTCTGTGCTCGCGCGAGGCTGCGCGGACGATGTTTGGCGGCGGTGGCGGGGTCATCATCAACACGGCGTCGGTGCAGTCGTTCGCTCCGTTCCCGCGCCGGCTGGCCTACGGCTCGAGCAAGGCCGCGGTCGTCATGATGACGCGCATCCTGGCGGCCGAGTGGGCGCCGGCCGTGCGTGTGAACGCAGTCGCGCCGGGCTACGTCAGGACGGAGATGACAAAGCGGCTCGAGGCAGAAGGCCGCATCGATTCCAGAGCCATCGCTGGACGTACGCCGCAGGGCAAGATGGCCGATCCAGACGAGATCGCAGGCGCTTACGTCTACCTCGCGAGCAGCGAAGCCTCCTTCGTCACCGGCGAGACGATCGTGGTCGACGGCGGCTGGCTCGCTTTCGGGGCATTCCCCGGGATCTGAACCGGGCTCAGGGTCGGGAGGTAAGCATCAATCCTTCGGCGGGGATCTCCGGCTTCCTGCCGTCGATCAGGTCGGCGACGATGCGGCTCGATCCGCAGGCCATCGTGAATCCCATGTGCCCGTGGCCGCTGTTGATGTAGAGGTTCTCAGGCCCTGCCTGGCCCAGGATGGGCGGCCCATCGGGCGTCATCGGCCTGTTGCACGCGCGGTACTCGCCCTTGTCATATTCGGCCGCCTCCGGCAGCAGATCGGTGGCGAGCTTGCGGATCAACCTCAGGTCGTGCTCGGTATAGGTCGTCTCGTAGCCGGTGAACTCCGCGCTGGACGTCATCCGCAGGCGGTCTCCGATCCGGCACCACGCCACCAGGAGTTCCTCGTCGACCGCGCCGACGCGCATCTCGGGCCCACCGTTGCGGCGGATCGGAAAGGTTGCGCTGTAGCCCTTGGCCGGCGCGATCGGAAGCCGGACGCCCACGGTGCGCGCGATTCTAGGGCTGTGGACCCCTGCGCTCAGCACAAAAACGTCGGCATCGATCGGGTCGCCTCCTTCGAGAGTGGCCGCTTGGACCTTGCCACCGCTGGCGGTTAGCTTGAGGACGCCCCGGCCGAACACGAACTTCGAGCCCATGCGCTCGCAGGCGGCCTGCAGCTTGCGCGTGAACTTCACGCTGTCGCCACTCGAGTCGGTGACCCCGTAGATGGCGCCGGCAAGCTTGTGCTTGACGGGGGCGAGATAGGGCTCGGCCTCGGCCACACCGTCGGCGTCGAGCACGTCCTGCTTCTGGCCGTGCTCCTGGACGAGCTTCATCTTCTTGATGCCCGCCTCGAAACGCTTCGGGTCGCGATACAGATAGAGGATCCCGGCGTGGATGTCGTCGTAGTCGATCTTCTCGTCGGACGCGATCTGGTCCAGCATCCGCTGGCTGTACTGGGCGAGACGAAGCTTGACCAGAGTGTTCTTGACCGCGCGCTCTGCGTTGCATTCGCGCAGGAAGCGCAATCCCCAGACCGCCATGCCCGGCGCCTTGAACGGATTCACGCGCAGCGCGGTGTCGTCCACTGTCAGCGAACGCAGAAGCTCCTTTGGTGCAGAAGGCGACGCCCACGCGAAGGAATGTCCGGGCGCGATCAGGCCGGCGTTGCCCGCGCTCGCCAGCGTAGCGGCTTCTGCCTCCTTCTCGACAACGGTCACCTGGTGGCCGGCTTTGCCGAGGTAGTACGCGGTGGTGACGCCGACGACGCCTGCGCCCATGACCACGACCTTCAAGGCTTTTGCCTCCTCAAAATCTCGCCACCGTCATCGCGTCCATCCGCTCCCAGTCGACCTCCACGCCGAGGCCAGGCTTGGACGGCACGCTGACCAGGCCATCGGCCTGGAGCTCGATCTCGTCCAGCATCCCGGCTCCGTATCCTCCCATCGGCATCGGGAACTCGAAGTACTTGCAGTTCGACACCGCGCCCATCACCTGGAGGTTCGCGGCCTGGGCCAGGGTGTAGCCGAAGCTGTGGATCTCGCAGCGGACGCCCAACGCCTCGGCCAGCGCCGCGGTTTTCCGTGTCGCTGTGATTCCGCCGCTGATCACGGCGTCGATGCGCACCATGTCCCAGGCGCCGCAGGTCAGATAGTTGGCCGCCTCCTGGTAGGTCCGCGTGTGAACCTCCCCCGAGGTCACGGCGATGTCGATCGCGTCGGCCAGCGCCTTGTACGCCTGGATGTGCTGGTCGCGAAGCGGCATCTCGAACCACTCAAAGCCGAGCTCGTCGAGCTTGCGGCCCACCCGGATCGCGTCCCCCAGCGCGTACGAGCCGACGGCGTCGACCATGAGTGCAATCCCGGGGCCCGCCTGTGAGCGGACCGCCGTGCAGAGCTCGATGTCGCGGTCGGGGTCGCCCCAGACGTGCAGCTTGATGGCCCGGAACCCGCGCTCCAGCCAGATGTCGACCTCGCGCTGGAAGTCGGCGAGCGTCGCGTAGGTGAGCGAGCTGGCGTACGCCGGCAGCTCGTCGCGCTGCGCACCGAGCAGCTTGTAGACCGGAAGCCCGGCGGCCCGACCCGCCAGATCCCATAGCGCGCAGTCGACCAGGGCGAGCGAGTGCGGCGGGACCATCAGGATGCTGACCTCGTTGAGCCGCTGCCATATCCGCTCGCGGTAGAAAGGGTCCTCGCCGATCAGGAGCGGCTTCAACTCCGCCAGGGCGGCGGCGACGGCGTGCGCTCCAAGGTAGGTGCTGCTCCCGGCCACCCCCTCGACACCGTCATCGGTGCGCACGCGCACGATGACGTTCGCCAGGTTCATGATCAGCCGCTCCGCGAACAGCATCGTGACCCCGGCGTCCACCACTTGCACCGACACGTCGGTGATCTTCATGGCGTGGCGAACATACCATTGGTGCGGGAACCGCCCCGAACGATGCTCGACCGCTATCCGGTGACCACCAGCTTTTGGGGAGAGGCTGAGCCCGACCTCGCAACCGCGCTCGCCGGCGACGAAAGGGTCGACGTCGCGGTGGTCGGCGGGGGCCTGGCCGGGATGTCGACGGCGTACTTCTTGAAGCAGGCCGAGCCCGACCTCGAGGTCGCGCTGGTCGAGCAGCGCTACCTCGGCTACGGCGCGAGCAGCCGGAACTTCGGCAACGTGCCGCAGCTCTCGCACCAGGAGATCGGATATCTGCTGCGCCTGCTGGGCGACGGCGACACGCGGTTTGTGACGCGGCACCAGGCGCGCATGCTGGACGACTACGAGGCGCTGCTCGCCGAGCATGAGGTCGAATGCGGCTTTCAGCGGCTTCCGGTGCTGTACCCCGCCATGCATGCGGAGCATGTCGCAGGGCTGGAAGAGATCCACGCCCTCCACCGGCGCTTCGATATCCCCTCGCGCATGCTTTCCGCGAGCCAGGTGCGCGGGGTCTGCGATATGGCCTCATTCGGCGGTCTGAGCTGCGAGCGCAACGCGACCGTCCAGCCATTTCAGCGGGCCAGAGGGTTTGCGAAGGCCGTGGCGGCCATTGGCGTGCGGGTCCACGAATCGACGCCGCTCGTGTCGCATGCCGAGGACGACGCGTCGGTCCGGCTGACGACTCCCAAGGGAACCATCACAGCGAAGCAGGTCGTTTTCGCGACGAATGCGTACACGTCCTTGTTGGGCGTCGGAGGCGGCGCGATTCGAGCCACCTACTCGTACGTCATCGGGACCTCGCCGCTCACCCGCGAGCAACTCGACGCGATCGGATGGAGCGGAAGCCACACCATGCTCGTCGATGCGGGCCCCTTGAACGAGCACTTTTACCTGCGGGTGACGGCGGACGGAAGGTTCCTGATCGGGGGCGGCGCACGTGCGAAAGAGGTGCTCGGGTCGATCCCTGCTCACGACGATCCGCAGTTCTTTCACCGCCTTCAGACCGAGATGGGTCGTCGCTTCCCCTGCCTCGAGGGGGCCGAGGTGGCCGTGGCGTGGGGAGGACCGCTTGGGATGACCGACAGCCGGCTGCCGATCATGTCCAGGATCAGCGAGCGCTGCTTCCTGAACGGCGGTTTCAACGGTCGTGGCGCGCTGCTGGCCGCGCTGTCGGGCCGGATCATGGTCGGCCACCTGCTCGGACCGCAATATGCCGACCCCGACTACATGAGATTCGGCAGTCTGCTCTTCGAGCGCGACGCCGTCACCGCCCGCTCCGCCTAGCTGAGGGAGAAGTGCACCTTCTTGGGATGAATCCGGATCAGCTCGCCGTCGCCCGGATGGCCACCCTTGAGCCAGGCCCGGATGTACTCACCGGCGGCCTCGGCGCCAAGGTAGCGGGGGGCGATCGCGCCGACGAACTCGATTCGCTTCGGTTCCGGCAGCCGCTCGATGACCGCGTCACCGACCACGCTGACGATCCAGTACGGCCTCTCGACCGTGGAGACGCTCAAGGCGGCCCGCCCGTCCCGCGATAGAGAGCGGCACTTGTACGCGCCCGCCGGGCTGGCGATCAAGACCTCGCCGCCTCGATACTCAAACCAGACCGGGAGCACGTGCGGATATCCATCCAGGCCGTGGAAGCCCAATTGCCCGATGATCGGGCGCCCGAGAACATCAGCAGCACGCGGATCCAAGCGGCCCATTCTAGCCGCGGCGGCGGATGCGCCCAATTGGTACCAATCGCCACTGTCTGGCCATCCCGAACCGCGCGATTGGTACCAATCGCCTCGGTCCGGCCATGCTTATGGGTGCAAGTGGTACCAATCATCCGGTCCGGCGCGCAACCAAGTCTTGGTGCTGCAGCTCGGGTCGATGCACCGATGGAGGAAGGGGAATGGCTGAAGACTCGCCTGTGAAACGGCTGACCGAGAGCGACATCGCCTACTCGGAGCTGGTTCCGGGCCTGGAGCTGGCGCGGGCGATCACTCATGCGGGGACGACGCAGCTCGGCGGCGGCTACATGCGCTTTTCCAGCGATGCCGTGTTCGCGGACTGGACGCTGAGCTACGACGAGGTCCTCTTCGTCCAGTCGGGCGAGCTCGAGATCGTCAGCGATTCGAAGAGCGTCAAGGCGCATGCCGGCGAGGCGATCCTCATCCCGAACGGGGCGAAGGTGACCTACAAGGGACGGGCCGGAACGGTCGGTTTCTTCGTCCTGTGGCCCTTCGACTGGGACAAGAAGAAGCCGAGCGCGGGCTAGGCGCTCCGCACCGGTTCGAGCGGTTTCTCGGACGCGTCCTCGCCCAGGCGCTCGGCCAGTTTGTCCAGGTTCTGCATCGATAGCTCGTTCGCGGCCTCGCGCGGCGTGATGTGCTTTTTGTCCGCCAGCTCGAGCATCCGCTTCACTGTCTCGCGCATCACCTTCGAAACGTGTCCGAAGGCCTGGTCGGCGTCGGCCTCGATCACGCCCAGCAGGGTCCACCACCACCAGGCGTTGGCGCCGCCGTTGGCCACGTAGTCGGGGATCACGACGATCCCACGCTCGTGGAGAAGGCGCTGCGCCTCGTCCGTGGTCGGGATGTTGGCCGCCTCGACGACCATGCGGGCTTTGGTCGCGGCCGAGTTCTCGGCGGTGATCGCGTCCGCGACCGCGGCCGGCACCACGATGTCGGCGTCGATCTCGAGCCACTCCTCCTTTGGGAGCTGGCGGTCGCCCGAGCGCAGAGCCGCGCGATCGATCTCGCCGAGCGTGTTGCGTGAGCGCAGCAGCTGCTCGACGTCGAGGCCGTCCGGGTTCGCCACCACGCCGTTGACGTCGACCACGCCGACGACCCTGGCTCCGAGCTTGGCCAGGTATCTGGCGCTCGAACCGCCCATCGAACCGAAGCCCTGGACGATGGCTCGGAGCTTCGACATGTCCCAGCCCTTGTATTCGGCCGTCGCCGCGGCGGCTTCGGCCACGCCGTAGCCGCCGATGCAGTCGGCCAGCCCGATTCCGTCGACGTTGATGGCCAGGCCCTTGGTCACGCGGGCACCCGCCGCCTTGGCGTCTCCCGAGCGATCGAGCATCGCCTGCACGGTCATGCCCACGCCCTGCTCGGCGAACACCTCGTTGAGCAGCTCCTGGCTGACGCCGAGGTCTTCGGCCGTGCCCCAACCGTTGCGGTACAGGGGCCGCATCGCGCGCACGTAGCGCGAGAGCACGCCGCGCGCCTCGGGGTCGTGGGGGTCGATGTCGACGCCGCCCTTGGCGCCGCCACCCGGCAGGTTGAAGGCGCCGTTCTTGTAGGAC
>Ga0134128_10002693_pt1 | contig 21901 bp, 25 predicted proteins | sample KB31754_FD_96462 | JGI IMG/M metagenome (GOLD analysis project Ga0134128, IMG submission 96462) | Terrestrial soil microbial communities with excess Nitrogen fertilizer from Kellogg Biological Station, Michigan, USA - KB3-175-4 | ecosystem: Environmental > Terrestrial > Soil > Unclassified ... | reverse complement strand
TGGGTTGTCGGCTAATGCGCGTTCCAGCTCGGTGGCGTGCTCGTCCATTTCCTTCGCGATCCGAATCATTTCTGCGGCACGCTGCGCATCCGTTTCGTTCACGGCGATCTGGCGTAGGCGCTCGGCCCCGATCCTCATGTCGCGCGACACTTCGACCTTGTCTTTCATTTTCGATACCCTGCCCAAAATTTCGTCTCGTCCGAATGAAGCCACGGGCGATCCGAGAGAAATGCGTCCCGAAGCTTCGCCATGATGATCATCGCAACCCGTCTTGCGTGCTGGTGACAAGGACGCAGCTGCAGCCGGTCGCGCTCCAGACACGGTCATCGCGCGCGCCGGGCGGACCATAGTTGTAGTCGCCGGGGACGAGCTTGCGTTCATCGATCCACAGCTCGCCGTCGAGGAGATGCAGCTCTTCGATACCCGCATGGGTGTGCGCGGGGTAGCTCGCGCCCGGCGCGAGGCGCACCAGCATGCTGACGCGCTCCCGCTCCGCATCGGTCGCCAGCAATTTGCATTCGATGCCCGGCGCGACCTCTTGCCATTCCGGCTCCGACCAGCGCGCCACCGGCGGCGCGAGATACGTGCCCGTTTCGTCCCCGATGCGGCGCGCGACGCGGGCTTGCAGCACCGTCGCCGGCCGCAGCAGATCCGTCGGCCAAGCGGAGAACCGCGCGGTCAGCGGCGCGAGACTGTCCAACTCGCGCCGGCACTCGGCGCAGGCCGCGAGATGCGCCTCGATCGCGCGCATTTCGCTCTCGCCCAGCGCTCCCAGCACATAGGCGCAAACGGCCTCGCTCTGGCCGCAGCGATGCGGAACCCGGCTCGGGCTCATCGGCCGGCCGCCGGCAGCGCATCGTCCGTCGCGGACAGGCCGACGCGGAGGGACTGCAGGCTTTCCATACAATCACTACGTCAAAGGTGCGATTTTGGATTGTCCCAAGGCATCAAAATAAACCAAGCCCGCCATGAGGCTCCGGGCAATCCAAACGCACGCGGTTGTCGTGGTTGCTTTTGGAATAAAGACCGAAGGCGCGGTCGAGCGGGGAGTCGAGGAGAAATGAAGCATTTGGAGCTTCTGGCCGTGCTGCAGGAGGCCGCCGTCAAGCTGCGACAGCTTGCGCGTGAGCGGTCCAGCTCGCTATCGCCTGAATTGCTCCGGATGGCCGACGAGATCGCAGCCGACGCGGCAACGCTTGAAGCCGAGCTGCTCGATGCCGGGCTCCTCGACGCCGGGCTGGCGTCGCAGAAAGCCGCCCACCTCAATCAGCGCTTCGCCTTGTCAGGCTGCGACCATCAAGCTCGTGCGCCCGGCGTTACGCCTCGGCTTTAGCGCAGGCGGTCTTGCGTGCTGGTGACGAGGACGCAGGTACAACCGGTCTCGCTCCAGACGCGATGATCGCTGGCGCCGGGCGGACCGTAATTATAGTCGCCCGGGACAAGCTTGCGTTCATCGATCCACAACTCGCCGTCAAGGAGATGCAGCTCCTCGACGCCTGCATGGGTATGGGCGGGATAGCTCGCGCCCGGCGCGAGGCGCACCAGCATGCTGACGCGCTGCCGTTCGGAGTCCCTCGCCAGCAATTTGCACTCGATACCCGGGGCGACCTGCTGCCAATCCGGCTCGGACCAGCGCGCGATGGGCGGCGGCACGAGATCCTTGCCGGTCTCCTCGGCGATGCGGCGCGCGAGGCGCGATTGCAGCGCGGTCGCCGGACGCACCACATCCAGCGGCCAGGCGACAAACCGCTTGGTGACCGCTCCGAGACTCTCCAACTCGCGCCGGCAGTCGGCGCAGGCCGCGAGATGCGCCTCGATCGCAGCCACTTCGCTGGCGGGCAGCGCCCCGAGCGCGTAGGCGCAAGTCACCTCGCTCTGCGCGCACGGGTTGGTTTCGGATAGGTTCATCGCGTCTCCACTTCCGCGCCCAGCGCGTGCCGCAGCTTGTGCAGCCCTGAACGAATGCGTGTTTTGATGGTTCCGAGGGGCTGGTTCAGCCGCGCCGCGGCTTCGGCATGCGTCAGCCCGGCGAAAAACGTCGTTTCGATCGCCAACCGCTCATCCGCGGTGAGGCCGGCTAAGGCCGCGCGCAGCGTCTCGCTTTGCCGCCGGAGATCGATGACATCGCGCGGATCGGCGGCCGGCTCGGGCTCCGGCAAACCATCGCCGCCGTTGCTGCGCTTCCTGCGGTTCTCGAAGCGCAGCCGATCGATCGCCCGTGAGCGCGCCTGGTTCATGATCCAGGCGAGCACCGAGCCGCTCGCCGCATCGTAGCGCGACGCGTGTCGCCAGACGTCGTGGAAGACATCGACCGTCAGCTCCTCCGCGATCTCGCGATTTGCGGTCAGCCGCATCATCAAGGTGAAGACAGGACGATGCGCTCTCTCGTAGAGAGCATGCAGCGCGAGCTGATCGCTCGCGGCGATCGCGCGGACGAGCGCGGTCCATTCCGTTTCGGGTTCGGAGACCCTGATCGTGGCGTAGAGCGCGTCGCCCAAAGTCGCCGGCGGCTTTGCGACCAGCTCGACTTGCGACAAGTCCGGCGATCGCTTCCGGTCGCGATCCGCCGCGGCGCTCCCTGAAGGTGCCGCACGCTCTCCCATGGAGCGCGCGGTTTCCGGCCGTTCGGCCATACCGCCTCCTCCCTCGGCTTGTTGCCAAGTTGGCGCCTGAGAAAATGGCGCGCGGCTGGTTGGTTTTCAAGACCTTCTTGTTTTGCCGAGGGCAACGGCGCGCGGGAAAATTATTTTGACAGACCCGCCGCTAGTGGGTTCAGCAGTTATGCACGTGAACGCGGCGATAGCCTTGCCAAAGTTCAAAGCCGTGGTGTGGCAAGCCGGTCAACTTGAATAGCTCCCAGGCCACTTCGAGCGCCGACGCGTCGGTTTCCGCATCGAATTCGTGGCTCCTCCAAACATCGCAATTCGGTCCAAGGAAGTGGAATCGGTATTCCATCCGAACCCCAGCACGCAGCCTTCAATCAAGGTTCAACCGTCAGCTAGGGAGCGTGGTTCCTGGCGTGGCGAAGATCATAAAAATGCCGTCACAATGTCGGGTCCACGACACGCGCACGCTCCATCTTTGAGTGTGCGTACATCATACCCAGAGGACACGAATTTAAGCCTCACAGATCGCCGTTCTCCGCGAGCGGGCTGAGCACGGGCGACTTCTTGCAAAGGCTATTGCCGACCAGACTGCGGAGGCCGGCCTTATCCAGCTTGCTGAGGAATACGAGCGCGAAGCGGCGCAACTTGAAGCCACGGTCTAGCGAGGCGCTGGCAACCCGGCAGCAGTAACCCTGCCAGCGCCGGCGAACCTCCTTCTCCCCTAAGGATGGCCGCTCCGCTATTGCGCCAACCGCTTTTTACCGTCGCCGCACTCAAGCTCCTGCACGACTTCAATGGAAGCGCCGGGAGGCCCGCGCCTACGCCCTAGCCGGAGCCTCAATTCGGGCTCGAGCCGCCGACCGCGCCGTCGATGTCGCCATAGGGCATCGGGCCTTGGGGACAGCCCATGCCGCCGGGACCGCAGCTCGTGGGTGCGTTAGCACTGCGGGAGTTCGGTTGACACGCGGCGAGCAACGCCGCCAGGGAAAGCATCATCAGGATGCGCATTGGTTTTCTCCGCAAGAGCGCCGTCAGCGGCGCGCCAAAGAGCCTCACCAGAGGTGCGTTCAGCCGCAAACCGACCAGCTGCAACACAGGCTGAAAGCTAGGAAAACCTTCGTCGCTCCTCAAGCATGGGCGGGGCGGCGCCTTTACCGCTCAACTGAGTTGGCTGAGAGCCTGCAGATAGGCTTCCTCGAAGATGTCCTCGTAAGCCCACTGATACGCCAGTCGGTAAGCCTCTTCGGCGGCTTCTCGCGCGCCGTCTTCCGCCTTTTTAGAAGCGATGCCGCGCGCGATTTCGTTGGCGCGCGCATCGACGAGATCGGTTTCGCGCTCGGAATCCTCGAAGGCCTCCTCGCTCGCGTTGAGCTCGGCATCGTCGATCGTGTCGTCGATGTCGCCGATCAGCTTCGCGAGGAAGAGGTTCGGATCGCGGGCGTTCCGATAGTTGAGGCGATGCTCCTCGATATGGTCTTGCTCGATCTCGTCGACCGCGGAGCCGAGCTTCAGAGCCGCCGCATGATCCCGCACGGAATTATAGGCAAGGCGCTCTCTGCTCTCGGACGGAAGCCGCGTTAGCGCCTCGGCCAGTTTCATCAATGCCGGCGATGACGCGGCGTGCCTTTGGCCTTCGGCCAATTGCTGTTTCGTCGCCTTTTGCCGCGCGGCCGACGCCTTGAGATTAGTAATGAGGCGCGTGAAATAGTCGATCCCCGAAGTTGTCATGATGTAACTTTCCATTGCCTCGGTGCTTCGGCTCGTTGATACGGCGCTCTCGGACACGCATTTTTATAAAACGGCAGCATCCGGTAACCAAAATACAATCGCCTAAAATGCTGCTCAAAAGCGGGCGGCTGTAAACCGCGAGATTTCGGCCGGTTTCGGCTTGATCGCCGGTGGCGATGCGCGTGGCGATCCTTGTATGATCGTAAACGCGCAGGGAAAGCGCGCGGAGAGCGACGCTCGCCGGCAACCGGCACACGGCAAGGGGAGGAACACATGGCGTTGACGATTTATGGCCAGGCGCAGTCACGCGCGAGCCGCGTATTGTGGCTTGCCAAGGAGCTTGGGCTCCCATTCGAGCACGTGTCGGTCAATCAGCGCGCCGGCGAAACGCGCAAGCCCGATTTCATGAAAATCAATCCCAACGGACACATCCCCGTCATCCGCGACGGCGACCTCGTGCTCTGGGAATCGCTCGCGATCAACGAATACCTCATCCACAAGCATGGCGGGCTGCTCGCGCCGAAGACGAATGAGGATTGGGGCCGCTTCTACATGTGGAGCATGTGGGCGATGACCGAGGTCGAGCCGCATGCCGGGCTGCTGTATCAGCACAGCGTCGTGCTGCCGGAGGAGAAGCGCAACCCGCAGGTGGCGGCCAATGCGCGCGAGGCTCTGAAAGCGCCCTTGGGCGTGCTCGAGGGCGCGCTCGCCAACAGCGACTACCTATTGGGCAGCACTTTCACGGTCGCCGACCTCAACGTCGCGTGCACGCTAACGAACATGCCGCGCGTCAAATACGACCTCGCGCCGTGGCCGAAAATCGCCGCGTGGCTGCCGAAATGCACCTCGCGTCCCGCCGCCCAGAACTAAGGCGGCGCCGCGGCCTGGCGCGCGAACCGGCGCGTTCACCCGAAGCGAAGAAAGTTTAGGCGCACTCGCCTTCCTTGTCGCGCGCGCGGATCCGCGCGCGTTCGGCCAGCACCTCGTAGCGCTGCGCCACGAGCAGCAGCGTCCGCTTCTCGTAGGCATCGGCCGCGTTCGCGGCATTGGCCCGCGCTTCCGCAGCGAGCTTGCGGTAGCGCTCTTCCTCTTGGGACAACCAGTCCTCCCTAAAAGCACCGCGTCCCGCTGGTTCGGTCGGCGGTATGACGACAGGCCCTTATTCCCCGGCCTCCGTCCTTGCACGCTCCGCTCTCGTTGACCGATCGCTTCAACATTCCCGCGATGCGAAGGCGGCGTTTGCGCGGGCGCTCACCAGCCATGCCGGTCGCGCAAGGAAATCACTTCCATATCATCGGCCTCTTGGTCGATTTCGCCGGCCAAGCGCAGCATTTCGGCACGCATGTTGTTGGCGACCTCCGGCTCCGCAAGTTCGCGCATCCGCCGCGCCGTATCGCGCAGAAAGCGCAGCTGCTCACGCTTCACCAGCTGCATGGCGGCCATCGCTGCCCTCCCAATATGCTTGCCTTGAGCTTTGCAACGATGGTGAGGCGCAAATCTGGCGATTTTATGACCGGCACGCCCGGCGCCGCGCCTTGACCGCCGCTTACGCGGCTCTCGGCTGCGGGCGGACCGCAAAAGGCGGCGCGACGGTAGGTTGCTTGGAGACGAGGGCATACCCCGCCGGGGTCAGAGCGGCGAGATCGCCGCTCACCGCGAGGAGCCCTTTTTTGACGAGCGCGTCAACGGCGAGCGTCAGATCGCTGTCGCTCGCCGACCAATGTCGTCGCAGCGCGACGAGAGGCAGAGCGACGTTCTGCGGCGCGTGAAGAAGCGCGAACCGATCGAGTAAGTCTTCCTCGATTGTCATCACAGGTGCCCGATTAACGTGAGTAACGTTACGCCAGCTGGCTTCAAAGCGCATGGACTAAAATGGACGCTTCGAGCCGCTTTCACGCTAAAATTGTCTTCAAAGCTTCGGAGTGACGCGGCGCGCCCACAAGAAACTTCTGCTCCTTCGAACTCGCGCGAATTGCAGTCTCCTTTGGCCCAAATGCCGTCCGATAGTTTCGGCGCCGCGCGCCGCGCGTGCTAGCTTCCGGCCCGCCAAGGAGGCTCTCACCCTTGTTATCGGGATTATGGATCGCGCTTGCGGTTGTCTTTATCGGCGGTGAGCGCGCCGCGCGCCTTGCACGCGCGCTTTGTTGCAAGCTGGCCCATCCGTTTCGCCCGCGACCGGTAGCGGCGCCCCCATCCAAGCACGCTTGATTCGGGCGCGTGCAATGGAGATCGATCGGAGCGTCGGGGTCAAACGGAGCCTGCGTATTCGCGCGCGCGAGCTGCGCAGGCTTTCCGACGCTTTGGCGAACCAGACGCTCAAGCAGCGCCTGCTGGCGCACGCGGCGGAACTCGAGACTGAAGCCGACGAGCTGCAGGACGGGCGTTAGACCCCGCCCCTCGCTCTATTCGAAAGGAATATCGCTGCCGAAGCGGTGGGCGACCTCCTCGGGAGCGTCGCTAAACTGCAGCCCTGCCTCCGTGGCGTTGCGCCAAACGACTTGACCGCCGAAGCGCCCGAATTTCGCGAGAACGAGTGTGACCTGCTCCAGAGGCTCGAGCTTCTCCTGCACCCGGACGCGCGCGCCGCCCAGCGACAGATCTAGAGCGACGCATTGCACCGTGCCACGCGGCGTTTCGAGGGTGGAGGCGAGGATCACGGACTTGCGGCGAAAGCGGCGAAACTCTTTCCACTGGTCCCGCATCGCCCGGAGCTCGGCGGCGGACAGGGTTTGCTCGCGTAGGGGGAGCGTCAGTGCTGGCTCGGTCATATTCCCTCGGCAAAGAAAGCGGCCATGATGAGAGGTGAAGATTTAATCGATTCTCCTAAGAGCCGATTGCCAATCGCTAGAGTTTTAGAGGATGGATCGCCGCGGCGCGGCGCCGGCCGGCCGGGTCGCAAGAGGACCGCGAAAAAGCGCTTAAGAAGATCGTAAACGAAAAGCCGAGTTCTCCGCGATGATCGGACCCTGGTGAGAAGTTGTTAGCCCAAAGCGCCCTATCGTTCTGTCGATCATTTTGGTCAAGAGATGGCGGTCTGCCATGGATTACGTCTGCAATTTCCTGAACCACAACGGCTCATACATCGGGCCGCGCGTCACGATCTATCGCTCCAGTCTCGACTCCGCGATTGAAGAGGCGTTCGAGCGGCTTGGCTCCCACCCCGAATATCAAGGTTTCGATTTGCTGCTCGATGGCGCGCGGCGCTATCGCTTCATGAAAAATCTCGCGGCGGCGCGGTTCTAGCGCAGCGTACGAGGATCGCGGGCAGCAGCGGCGCGCGCGTGTGCTGCGCTGACAATTCTCTAGCGCCGCTTGTAACCGGCATCGATCCGGGCTACACCGACCGTCGCATCATTCGGGTTCGGGGGGAGCCGCCGTGCGAAATAAATCCATTCTCGTTATCTCGCTTCTCGTTCTCGCCGCCATCATCGCAACGCCGGCGATGGCGCAGACCCAGAAAGAGCTGGTCGCGCGCGGCACCTATCTCGTCAAAGCGATCGTCGCCTGCGACGATTGTCACACGCCCAAGGATGCGCATTACGTCCCGCGCGCCAATCTCGCTTTCGCCGGCGGCCAGGAATTCAAGGCCCCGATTTTCGACGCCTGGTCGCGCAACCTGACGCCGGACGTGAATACCGGGATCGGGACCTGGACGGACGAGCAGATCATGCGCGCCATCCGCCAAGGGATCACGCGCGAAGGCGACATCCTCGGGCCGCCAATGCCGGTTCCGAACTTCAACACGATGTCGGACGATGACGTCAAAGCGCTGGTCGCCTTTCTGCGCACGCTGAAGCCGATCCGCCACGAGAACATCCCCTCGACATACAAGATCCCGCTGCAGGCGGCGCCGCCGCCCAAAGTGCAACACGCGCCGCCGCGAACCGACAAGGTCGCGTACGGCAGCTACATCGTGAACAGCCTCGCCCATTGCTTCGAGTGTCATACGCCGCCCGGCCCCGATCCCGAGCATCATCTCGGCGCCGGCGGCTTCCCCTTCCCGGTCAAGCCGGGCGTGTTCGTGCGCTCGATGAACATCACGCCGGACAAGGAAACCGGCATCGGCACCTGGACCGACGCGCAAATCCGGCGCGCCATCACACGGGGGATCGACAAGAACGGCAGGCAGCTCGTTCCGATCATGCCCTATGGTCATTTCACCAACATGACGCGCGAGGATGTCGATAGCGTCATCGCCTACCTGCACACGATTCCGCCGGTCCACAACGAGGTGCCGCCGAACCCGACGCCGAAATCGCTGGGCTTTACCATTCCGAAGACGGGCCTGTTGTCCAAATTTTGAAGCCGCGGAGAACATGGGGTAGCGCCGAGGGTTAAACGATGCAGACGCGTCGCACCGTCCTGATCGGCGCCGGTATCGCCGCCGGCGTCGGCGTGGTTGGGTATTCCTTGGCGCCGCGCCACTTCGCTCCGACCCGCGCGCTCGGCCCGCCGCCCAGCATGGGCGAAGGCAAGACGGTTTCCGTCCGCTTTCCGGCGGCGGAGCGATCGACCGCGCTGCCGTGCTTCGGCGATCGCACGCTGCCGATGTGGACCTTCGCCGAGGGTGCCTGGCCGCCGATCGTCCGTCTTAACCTCGGCGACCGCCTCGAAGCGACGCTCGAGAATCATTTGACCCGGTCGGACGAGGCCACAAGCATCCATTGGCACGGCATCCGATTGCCGGTCGATCAGGATGGCGTCGCTTACCTCACGCAGCCGCCGGTCGAGCCGGGCAGCACCTGCCGCTACGCTTTCACGCCGCCCGACACCGGCACTTATTTCTTTCATCCGCATTGCGATACAGTCGAGCAATTAGGGCGCGGCATGGTCGGGATCCTCATCATCGAGGGCGATGAGACCGAGCCTTACGATTCCGACACGCTCGTCGTGCTGCGCGACTGGCTTGTCCAACCGGGAGCGAACGAGTTCGATCCGTTCTTCACGGTCGTCAGCGCCGGGCGCGCCGGAACGTATGGTCCGTTGCGCAGCACCAATGGCGCGAGCGATCCGACGATCCCGCTTCCCGCCTCCGGCGATTGCCGGCTGCGCCTGGTCAATGTCGACATGACACGTATTATGCAAATCAGCATCGAAGGCGCCGAGGCGGCGATCGTCGCAATCGACGGGCATGCCGTCACGCCGTTCGCGCTCACGAAGTGGCTGCTGGGGCCGGCGATGCGCGCGGATGTCGTTATCCGCACGCCGCGCGACGGCGGCACCGTCAGGCTCATCGACAGCTCGGATCAGCCGCGCGTCGAGCTGGCGCGCTTCGTCACGGCCGGCGCACCGCGACGCAAGACCGAATTCGATCCGGCGCCGCTGCGCAGAGGGACCGTTCCCGAGCCGGATCTGGCTAACGCGACGCGCCTGACCTTTGTGCTCGATATGACGGAAGCCGGAAAGGCCATCGCAGCCCTGGCGGCCGAGAGGCTACCGGCCACGGCCGCGGGATTTGCCGGCGTCGATGTCGGCGCGCTCTGTCTCAGCCGCGCATCGTTTTGGACCGTCAATGGCAGGACCTGGCCTGAGATGAGCCACGAATCGCAAAAGGGCGCCAGCGTGACCATCCCGCCCCTCGCCTCGCTCGAGCGCAATCGCAGCTACATCTTCGAGTGGACGAACAATACGCCGTTCAGCCATCCGGTCCATCTGCATGGCTTTGCTTTCACCGTGCTGAGCGCGAGCAAGTTCGCGCGGCCGGTGCACGTCGCCGATACGGTCCTGCTGTTGCCGCAAGAGCGCGTCGAGTTCGCTTTCCTCGCCGACAATCCCGGCAACTGGATGCTCCATTGCCATGTCATCGAGCATCAAGAATCGGGCATGATGGGATATATCCGCGTCGCGTGAGCGGCGCGTTTCTCGAACACTCTCGGTATGACGCGCGCGCGCGGTCAGTTTGCCGTTCCCCTTTCAACAGCAAGCTGGTCGCGACGACACGCCGTCAGGTCGGCGCAGGCGATTGCTGGCCGCTGACAAAGAAGGTGCAGCTGACGGGGCTCGCCAGGACATCGGCCGAGACGGTGAGTTGCGAACCCGGATCGGGATAGAGGCGGACGACCTGACCCGGCCCGGCGGCTCGACCATCAACGGAGCGACAGCTGCATCAAGCCGATGATCGTGGCCAGCACGAGAAAGAAGGTCACGATCGGGTTGGTCAAGATCGCCAATGAGATCAGCATCTGCCGCTTCATCTGGCACCTCCACCTCATCATCACGGGGTTCGCGTGATGTAGGTGACGAGATCGCCGGAAGCCCATTAACCCCGCGTTAATTTTTGCTGCAATTTGCTTTATGCATTCGGGCTCGATCGATGCGCCGGCCGGTTCCCGTGCGCCGCGCTTATTGTACCATCGCCGCTCCTTCGGCGAGGACGCGCAGCTTTTCCCACACGATCGACGGGAACACCGTTGGCGTCACCGCCGCGAAAGTGCCGAAGCCGCAATCCGCGCCGGCGATGACGCGCTCGGCGCCGACGGCATCGGCGAAGTGCTGCAGGCGCTGGGCCACGAGGCGGGGATGCTCGACGAAATTCGTCACGCTGTCGATCACGCCCGGAATGAGGATCATGTCGTCGGGCAAGGCGCTGCGCTTCCAATCCTCCCATTCATGCTCGTGACGCGGATTGGCGGCCTCGAAGGAAAGCGCCCGCGCTTTGGTTTGGCGCAGCAGCGGAAAGAGCTCGGCCACGGGCAGATCGTGGGTGTGCGGCCCGGCGTAATTGCCCCAGCAGAGATGCAGCCGGACGCGCTCGCCCGGAATGCCGCTGATCGCGTGATTGACCGCTTCGATATTGCGCGCGGCGATGCGGAGAGGATCGGCCTCCCGCCGCTCGTAGCTCATTCGCTTCACCAAAGCGAGGTCGGGACAATCGATCTGCAAGGTGACGCCGGCCTTGGCAATGGCCTCGTATTCCGGCCTCATCGCCTCCGCCAAGCCGAACACATAATCATCTTCGGTTGCGTAATGGCTCGTCTCGGAAGAGAACATCGCGATCACGCCCGGCGACGCCGCCGTCATGAAAGCGGCAGGCGCTTTCGCCGCGGTGACTGACTCTTTGAGCAGCGCCAAATCGTCACTGACAGGGCCGAGATCGCGATACGACAAGGGCCCGGTGCAAACCGGCGGCTTCGCGGAAGCGGGTCCTTCCGCTCGGCTCGCGCGGAAGGCCGAGTAATCGGGGAATTCCGGATAGAAGATGGATATCTGATGAAACCGGCGGAGCGGCAATTTCCGCTGCGCCACGAGCTCGGCGCTTTCGAGACCGTTGAGCCGGTCCTGGACGTAATACGCGTAGGAAATCTTTCCCATCTCGCCGTCGGAGACGATGTCGATGCCGCAAGCGACCTGTTGCGCCACGCATTCGCGGACGGCTTGGCGCCGCGCGGCCGTGAAGGCAGCATCGTCGATCGATTGCCCTTGATGGCGCGCGCGCAAGAGAGCGACCAACGCTTCGGGCCGCGGCAAACTACCGACATGGGTCGTGAGAATTTTTCCGGCCATTCACCCTCCGGCCACTATTCTCGCGGTGGCTCGCGCTTGTCGATGCTAGCAGAACCTCGACAGAGCGCGAGGGGCCGGGCCGAGTTAGGCATGGCGCGGCGTTGCGATGCCCAGCGACGGCGCCGCAGCGAGGCCGAGCATCTGGCCGAGACGCTCGAGGCCGAGCAGCCCGATGAAAGCGAGGATGTTCAGCGCGGCGATATAAGCGACGATCGACGGCGCGAAATCTTCCGCGCCGCCGAGCCATGCTGCCGCGACGACAAAGAGGCCGCCCTCATAGGCGATGAAGGCTGCCGCGAAGCTGCCCGCAAGGACGACGGGATAGGATGCGCCGGCGAGACGCGTGCTCGCGATCCGCGCCGCCGCGGTCGCGAAGAGCGCGACGACGCCGAGCACGCCGCCCCAGAGCAAGGTCATCCCATCCCACGGGTAACCGAGGAACGCGAAGCCGATGATCTGGTTGGCGAGCCAGAGCGCGACGGTCAGCAACAACGCGTCGCGCGTATCAAGCGTCAGCGCGGTCGCGGCGGCAAAAGCGGCGAAAGGCACGGCACAAGCAAAGCCGAAGGTGAAAGCGACACTCGCCGCGACCAGCACGGTCAGCCACAAGACGTGGCGCGGCAGGTCGGGCGCGGGGATGAGGTTCTGCGACATCGTTCTCTCCTTTGTTTGAATGATCGTATTTCAGTGATGGCGGAAGCCGGTGCCCGAGCGGTCGAAGGCGTCGGGCTCGCTCTGCCCGAGCCAGCGCGCGCGCAGCTTGTCCCAGAGCGCAAGCCGCGACCAATCGGGCCGGCGCAGGATCTTGTCGGTCTCGGCATCGAGGAACGGGTTGGGCAGCAGCACCGTGATCTGCTGCTCGTTCTTGCCGTTGAAGAGTCGCAAACCCCATGACACCGGCGTCATCTCGCTCGTCAACCGGCGATAGAGTTCGGCGCGCGCGGTGCGGCGGTGCTGCGCCAGCGCCGGCGCGACGGGATTGTTATGCGGCCCCTTGTGCTCGCCGATGCAGAGGTGGAAATGCGGCACGCCGAAAGTCACGGTGAGATAGCCGTCGAACATAGCGATCTTCTCGGGCGCGGCGGCGGCGCGCATCTCCCACGCCGCACCCTGGATGATCGGGCCGAAAGTGATCTCGTGCCAGTGATGGGTGAAGAGGTCGCGCATGAGCGCCTCTAGACTGTCGGCGTCGGTCGGCAGCGCGAAGATTTCGACGGTGGCGCCATCCTCGTCGACGATCCGCTCCGGTACGACCGGTGTACCCATGCGCGCTCCATTGCCTCGCCGCCACAACTCGCGGCATCGATCGCCACCGCGACGCCGCCGAACTACGCCCAGCCCCTGATGGAGAAAGCCGATCGGATCCCGGTAGCGCCGGTGGTTGAGATTATCGATCCGCGCCAACGCCGTCACCCCCCACCAGGCACGTGGAACGCAACTCTATGATGATGATACGCTGCAATCTTTCTCACCGGGGCTAGCACTCGAGTGGCGCCAATGACAAGCGACTCTATGAACCGCGAACCGGTTCTCGTCTCCTGGAGCGGCGGCAAGGATTCCTGCATGGCGCTCCAGGCGATGCTCGAGCAACCGGCGTATCGGGTCGAAGCGCTGCTGACGACGATCACGCGCGACTTCGATCGCATCAGCATGCACGGCGTTCGTGTTAATCTCCTCCGCCAGCAGGCTGACAGTCTCGGCATCCGGCTGCAGGAAATCTCGATTTCAAAGGCGGCGAGCAATGCCGAATACGAGGCCGCGACCGGCGGCGTATGGGAGACATATCGCGCCCGCGGAACCAACACCGTTGTTTTCGGCGATCTATTCTTGCAGGACATCCGCGCCTACCGCGATCGGATCCTCGCCAAGCATGCTATGACCGGGCTCTACCCCGTCTGGGGCACGGACACCGGCGGGCTCATCCGGAGATTCATCGCCGCCGGCTTTAAGACGGTCGTCGTCTGCGTCGATCCCAAGCAGCTCGATCCCTCTTTCGCCGGACGGGTCATCGACGAGCAGTTCGTGGCTGATCTGCCGGCAAACGTGGATCCCTGCGGGGAAAATGGCGAGTTTCATACGTTCGTCTTCGATGGGCCCATTTTCCGTTATCCGATACGCTTTGAGCTTGGCGAGGTGGTCTGCAGGGACGGTTTTTGGTTTTGCGACCTCGTGTGACTCGACCCTGACGCCATTATCCGCCCCAGCTTGCGGTATCGAGCGCGACCTTGACGCCGCCGAACACGCCGAGCCCCTGATGCAGGAAACCGACCGGGTTCTGATAGCGCCGGTCGGTGAGGTTATCGATGCGCGCGAACACCGTAACCCCATGACCAAGATCGTAGGAGCCGGCGATGTTCACCAGCGTGTAGGGGCTCGATTTGAGGCCGGTCACCGAGCCGGAGCGGTTATCATCGATCCACGTGCCGGTATAGAGCACGGTGGCGCTGAGCGAGGCACGTTCGGTCACTTGCCAGGTCGCGCTGAGGCTCGCCTTGTGCTTCGGCCGGCGTATCAGCTCCGAGCCCGTGTCATCGTTCCGCGCCACCGTAAAGGTGTAGTCGGCGCGCAGGCTCAGCACGTCCCAAGGCTTATAGGCGACGAAGCTCTCGACCCCGTAGGTCGTCGCGTGGCCGACATTGACGAGCGTCGACGTAAACGGATCGATGACAGTGAACTCGATAAGGTTTTTGATCTCGTTGTGGAAATAGGTCGCGCCGAACGCGAGGCGGCGAGCGAGCAGCTTTTGCTCGACGCCGGCGTCCCAACCGAAGCTCGTCTCCGGCGCAAGATTGGGATTGGCGAAGAAGCCGAAAGCCGGAAGGCTGTCGAACAATTGATCGAGGGTAGGCGCCTTGAAGCCGGTGCCGACGCTGCCGCGGAAGGTCGTATCCGTCTCGGGCACGACCATGGCGGGCGCGATGCGATAGGTCGCCTTGCCGCCGAACTGGCTGTTGCTGTCGTAGCGCACGCTCGCCGTGTTGAAGAACCGCTCGCCGAAGCTTGATTGCAGCTGCGCGAAGCCGGCATTGTTTGAATTGGCGCCGGTCACCGGCAAGCTGTCATTGATCGTGTCGCGCTCATGTTCGGCGCCGAAGGTGACGATCTGGCCGGCCATGACCCGCACATTGCCCTGATAATCGACCTTGCTGCGGTCGCCGCGGAAGAAATCGGGGTCGTTGCCGAAAGCCAAAGCGGCATCGTTCGGATCGAAGACGCGGCGGCGATAATTGGTATAGCCATAGCCGAGCGTCTGATCGAAGAGGCCGTCGAATAAGCTGAGATGCGCCGTGCCGCGCGTGAAGAGCTCGTGATTGCTGTTGTCGCTGCGGATCGCTTCCGGTCCGATGAAATCGTCCGAGGTCGAGCGCAGATCGGTATCGACATAGCGCGCGACCAGGCCGACATCGAAATTGTCGGTGAGATTGGCGCCGAATTTCGTCGCATAGGTTTTGTTGTCGTAGAAATCGTCGTTGATCGGCCGGCCCGGCGGCACGAGATCACTCGGCGTCACTTGCGTGTTCGTCGTGCGGTAATGCGCGATACTGGCATTGTAATTGAAGCGCGCGAGCGAGCCGCTGATGCCGCCGGTCTGGTTGAAGGTCCCGAAAGAGCCGCCTTCGATGCTGGCCGTCGCTTTGGGCGGGCCCTTGCCAGGCTTGGTGATGATATTGATCACCCCGCCGATCGCGTCCGATCCGTAGAGGCCGCTTTGCGGGCCCCGCAAGACCTCGACGCGATCGATATCGGAAGCAAGGAACTGCGAGAAATCGACCTCGCCATTGGCGGCGCTCGGATCGCTGACATCGATGCCGTCGATCAGCACCTTGGTGTGATTCGCATTGGTGCCGCGCATGAAGACCGAGGCGAATCCGCCCGGGCTGCCGGCCTGCACGACATTCACGCCGGGCACGTCTCGCAACACTTCGGGCAAGGTGCGCTGCTGCTTTTGCTCGATTTCGGGACCGGTGATCACCGTGACGCTGGTGCCGAGCTGATCTTCCGGCGTCGGCACGCGCGTCGCGCCGATCACGGTGATCGGCGTGTTGATGACAATGGGCGGCGGCGCCGCGTCCTGGGCGCGCGCGCCCGTCGCGAAAGGAAGACCGGCGAGCACAAAGGAAAGGACGATACGGGAACGAGAAGGAGCGGACATGTTGAGGCCTCGCGGCAACGTGACACGTCACCGCGAACCAAAGTCCAGTTGCTGCCCTAAGGCCGCCTTCTGGCCCCCATCGGTGCACCCCGCCCAATGTGTTCGCGCGTGACCACGGCGATGGCAGGTCTCCTGGCTCGCGGGTCTTGGCCTTGCGCCGCCTTCCCGGTTTCCCAGTGGCATCTCGGCGCGCGGCTCGCCGCTCACAGTTGCGGGGGCAGCTGCGGCATCGGGAAAAACCCCTTCACCGCATTCCCATTCAATCCCCGAAGGGAACCATCGCGGCGATCCTAGGCAGCGCCGGCGCGCAGCGTCAATGGCAGAATCGCCGGACTCCTTGCACGCTTGCGTGACCGCTGATAGCGTCGCACGCGCGGATACGGGCAATCCACCCGGCCGCATGGACGACTAAACTCATGAAACTCGATCGTATATACACGCGCTCCGGCGACGACGGACGCACGTCGCTCGGCGACGGCGCACGCTTGCCGAAATTCCACACCCGCATCGAAGCTTATGGCAGCATCGACGAGGCGAACGCGGTCATCGGCGTCGCTTTGCTGCATGTCACCGATGAAGGCGTTCGCGCTGCGCTGACCCGCATGCAAAACGATCTCTTCGATCTCGGCGCCGATCTTTGCCGGCCCGAGCGGGCGAATCTCAAAGTCGCGCCGCTGCGCTTAAGCGAGACGCAGGTGGCGTGGGTCGAAGCGACCATCGACCGCTACAATGCGGGCTTGCCGCCGCTCGACAGCTTCGTCTTGCCGGGCGGCGGCGCGGCAGCGGCGCATCTCCATCATGCCCGCACCGTCGTGCGCCGCGCCGAGCGCGGCATGACCGAGATCGCTTATCAGGAGCCGGTCAATCCGGCGGCGCTGCGCTATGCCAACCGCCTCTCCGATCTGCTCTTCGTGCTCGCGCGCTGGCTCAATCGCCAGGGCGAAGGCGATGTGCTCTGGCAGCCGGGACTCCACCGTTAGGGGATCGAACGCAGCGGAGTCGATTTCGACTCCGCTGCCGCCCTTCATGCTATGCTGAGCGCCTCAAGCAAAAGCGAGCCGCCGGCTCCAAAAGGGGGGAAGCATGGGCTATCGGGCAAAGGGTTTCCGTTTTTCGGCTTTATTGCTGACGTCGATCGTGCTGGCGCCGCTCGCGGCACGCGCCGAGACGCTCGATCAGCTCTATGAGAAGGCGAAGGCCGAGGGCGCGCTGACGATCTATACCGGCGCCGGCCCTTCCGCCGCGAAAGCCGGTGCGGACGCGTTCGAGAAGCGCTTCCCCGGCATCAAGGTCGAGGCGCATGGCGGCTTCAGCAACGTGCTCGATCTCGAAATCGATCAGCAGCTCAAGGCCAAGAAAGTCACCGCCGACTATGTCCAATTCCAGACGATCCAGGACTATGACCGCTGGGACAAGGCCGGCGCGCTGCTACGTTGGAAGCCGGAAGGCTTCGATCAGGTCTTTCCGTCGATGAAGGCGAAGAACGGCGCCTGGGTCGCGGTGAACGCGATCCCGATCTTCTACGGCTACAACCCCGAGAAGGTGAAGGAAGCCGATGTGCCGAAATCGGCGCTCGATTTCCTCAAGCCGCAATTCCGCGGCCAGCTCGTCACCTGCTATCCCAATGACGACGATGCGACGCTCTACGCATACGCGCTGATCGCGCAGCAGCATGGTGCCGACTTCCTGAAGAAATACATGGCGAACCAGCCCTATTTCGCGCAGGGCCATCGCGACGTCGCGGCGCGCGTCAAAGCCGGCGATGGCGCGGTCAGCTTCGACATCACCAACGGCTCGCAAGGCACCGGCCCCGGCGGCGGACTCAAGATCGCGCTGCCCGCAAAGGACAAGATCCCGGTCTTCTTCACTGCCGGCGGCATCCTGAAGCAGGCGCCGCATCCCAACGCGGCGAAGCTCTATCTCGCCTGGATGCTGAGCAAGGAACAGCAGGCGCGGTTCCCGGCGCTTTATACGCCGCGCCGCGACATGCCGGCGCCGCAGGGCTTGCCGCCGCTGACGAGCAAGCAATTCGCCAACAGCTATCGCGATTTCCTGGGCGACGGCAAACGCGTGGCGGCGATTCGCAAGAACTACGCCGACGTGGTCGGACCCGTCGTCAACAAGGCGCAGAATTTCTAAAGCGAGCAACGCGGACCCGGACCCGGCGCGGAGTTACTGCAGCAAACAACAATGATAAGCGGTTTGACTCACGCGCTGGGCCCGTTCGCGCTCAAGAGCTTTCGCTTCCAGTGGCCGGCCGATCTCCTCACCTCCTGGGCGGGGGAGATGGAGGGCATCATCCTCAGCTGGTACATGATCGTCGAGACCGGCTCGGTGCTGGTGCTCACGATCTACGGCTCGCTGCAATATCTTGGCACCCTGCTCTCGCCGCTCTTCGGCGTGCTGGGCGACCGCATCGGCCACCGCAACCTCCTCTGCATCATGCGCGCCGGCTATTGCGTCTTTGCCACAACCACCATGACGCTGGCTCTCACCGGCATCGTCCGGCCGGGCTATATCCTCATCATCGCCGCCTGTATGGGGCTGGTGCGCTCCTCCGACCTCGTCATGCGCAACGCGCTGGTCGGCGCCTCAATGCCGCCCGCCGTCCTCGTCAGCGCCGCGAGCGTCATGCGCACGACGATGGACAGCGCGCGCATCGCGGGCTCGCTCACCGGCGCCGGGCTCATCGCGCTGCTCGGCATGGGACACGCCTATATCGTCATCGCGGCGCTCTATGCGACGAGCTTCTGCCTGACCTTCGGCGTCTATCGCAGTCCGCGGCACAAGACGCCGCGCGCTTTCACGCCGTGGCGCGATCTTGGCGAAGGCTTCCGATATGTCTGGAACACGCCGGCCGCGGTCTCTGCGATGGCGCTGGCAGTGCTCGTCAACCTCACAGCCTTTCCTTTGTCGCAAGGGCTGCTCCCTTATGTCGCGCGCGAGATCTATCGCATCGACCAGCAGGGCCTCGGCTTCCTCGTCGCGAGCTTTGCCTGCGGCAGCCTGGCCGGCTCCCTCGCGCTCAGCTTCGGCGGACGATCGTTGGCCATGGCGCGGTTGATGATCGCTTCGATGCTCGGGTGGTATGCGCTGCTGGCCGTCTTTCCGCTCCTGCCCAGCCCGAAAGCCGGCATGGTCGTGCTGATGATCGCGGGCTTCGCGCAAAGCCTGGCCATGGTCCCGATGTCGGTGATCCTCTTGCGCACCGCCGAGGATCGTTTGCGCGGCCGCGTCATGGGCGTGCGCATGCTCGCGGTCTATTCGCTGCCGATCGGCCTCCTCGGCGCCGGCGTGCTCATCCAGCATGTCGGCTACGGCACAACGGTCGCACTTTATTGCGCGATCGGTATTGGCTCGGCGCTGCTCATCGCGCTGCGCTGGCGCAGCCAGCTCTGGGAGGAAGAGCCAGGTCCCGCCCGCTAACGGGCGCTCGTTTCGATCTGATGCGCGGCGATCGCGGCCAGGAAAATTTCGCCGTAGCGCTTGAGCTTGCTGGCGCCGACGCCCGGGATGGCCGCGAGCGCATCGCGATCGCGCGGCCTGCGCCGCACCATCTCCATGAGCGTCGCATCGTGGAAGATGACATAGGGCGGAACACCCTGATCGCGCGCGAGCGACAAGCGCAACGTCCTGAGCGCCTGCCACAAGCCTTCATCCGCCGGCAGCACGATCGATTCCGAAACGGGTGACCGCGCGCGCTTGTCGCCGCGGTTGAGTTCGTCGGCGTCAACGCGAAATGTGACGGGCAGCGCGCCGCGGAGCACGGCCGCGGCGCTGTCGCGCAGATAGAGCCCGCCATGGCCTTCGACATCCACCGCGAGATGACCGAGCGCCACAAGCTGGCGGAAAACCGCATGCCATTGGTTTTTGCCGAGCTCGATGCCGACGCCGAAAGTCTTGATCTTATCGTGGCCGAAACTCTTGATGCGCTCGGTCGCCTTGCCGAGCAGAACGTCGATGAGATAGGCGGCGCCGAAGCGCTGCCCCGTGCGGGTCACCGCCGAGATCGCTTTTTGCGCCGCGACCAGACCATCCCAGATGCGCTGCGGCCGCAGGCAATTGTCGCAATTGCTGCAGGGCGGATGGTCGTGCTCGCCGAAATAGCCGAGCAGCACCTGGCGCCGGCATTTCGGCGTCTCGCAATAGCCGAGGAGCGCGTCGAGCTTCTGGCGCTCGATGCGGCGCTGGCGCTCGGATAAGCCCGAATCCTCCATGAGCGAGAGCAGCATGACGATATCGCTCATGCCGTAGGTCATCCAGGCATTGGCCGGCAGACCGTCGCGGCCGGCGCGACCGGTTTCCTGGTAATAGGCCTCGAGCGTCTTCGGCGCGTCGAGATGCGCGACGAAGCGCACATTAGGCTTATCGATGCCCATACCGAAAGCGATGGTCGCGACGACGATCACCGCCTCGTCCCTGAGGAAGCGGTTCTGATTGCGGTCGCGCGTCGCCGCATCGAGGCCGGCGTGGTAAGGCAACGCGACCCGGCCTTTGCTGCACAAGAAGGCCGCGACATCCTCGACCTTCTTGCGCGACAGGCAATAGACGATCCCGGCATCGCCGCGATGCTCGGCATCGAGGAATTCCCAAAGCTGCTTGCGCGCATCGTTCTTCGGAACGACCCGGTAGCGGATGTTCGGCCGGTCGAAGCCGGCCGCAAAGATGCGCGCTTCCCCGAGGCCCAGCCGCTCGATGATGTCGGCGCGCGTCGGACCGTCCGCGGTCGCGGTGAGTGCAATGCGCGGCACGGCCGGGAAACGCTCGTGCAGCACCGAGAGCTGGAGATATTCGGGCCGGAAATCGTGCCCCCATTGCGATACGCAATGGGCTTCATCGATCGCAAAGAGCGCGGGACGCGATTTCGCCAGAAGCTCGAGACAGCGCGGCGTGACGAGACGCTCCGGCGCGACGTAGACGAGATCGAGCTCGCCCGCGCGCATCGCCCGCTCGACATCGGCGGCTTCGGCGAAATCGAGGCTGGAATTGAGATAAGCCGCGCGCACGCCCAGTTGGCGCAGCGCGTCGACCTGATCCTTCATCAGCGCGATCAGCGGTGAGACGACGACGCCGAGACCCGGGCGCAACAGCGCCGGAATCTGATAGCAGAGCGACTTACCGCCGCCCGTCGGCATCAGGACCAGCGCATCGCCGCCCGCAATCACATGCGTGATGATCTCGGCTTGCTGGCCGCGAAACTCGGGGTAGCCGAAGGTCTCGCGCAGCACCGCGAGCGCCGATTGCGATAGAGACGTATCGTCACGATGCTCGGCAGTCATAGCCCCCTCACCCGCCGAGCTTACCGAGTTTCTTTCCGCCGAAACACCAAGATGACGCGACCATCTTGCCGCAGCGTTGTTTTCGTCGTGCGTCGTGCACTACCATCATAGCAATGACCACCTCGATCTCCGCCGAGTCGACGCAGCGCGACTCGTGGCTCGCTGTGTTCCTCGCGTTTCTGCGCCTCGGGCTGACGAGCTTCGGCGGACCGGTCGCGCATCTCGGCTATTTCCGTGCCGAGTTCGTCGCGCATCGCAAATGGCTCGACGAGGCCGCCTACACCGACATTATCGCGCTTTGCCAATTCCTGCCGGGTCCGGCGTCGAGCCAGACCGGCATCACGATCGGCATCCTGCGCGCCGGGCTGCCGGGCGCTTTCGCCGCCTGGCTCGGCTTCAGCGGCCCCTCGGCGCTGGCGATGATCGCTTTCGGCTACGGCATCGCGCAGCTCGGGAACATCATGCAAGCCGCCTGGCTGCATGGCCTCAAGATCGTCGCGGTCGCCGTCGTCGCCCAAGCCGTGTGGTCGATGGCGCGCAATCTTTGCCCTGATCGCCTGCGCGCGACGATGGCCGTGGCGGCGGCGCTGCTCGTGCTTGCTCTGCCCAACGCCTATGGCCAGATCGGCGCG
>Ga0134128_10002691_pt1 | contig 21913 bp, 19 predicted proteins | sample KB31754_FD_96462 | JGI IMG/M metagenome (GOLD analysis project Ga0134128, IMG submission 96462) | Terrestrial soil microbial communities with excess Nitrogen fertilizer from Kellogg Biological Station, Michigan, USA - KB3-175-4 | ecosystem: Environmental > Terrestrial > Soil > Unclassified ... | reverse complement strand
GACGAGGCCGTCGTCATCAACTGCGACCTACTGGCCGCAACCCGTGAGCTGGTGGCGCGTTTGCTGGCAGCGGGCGGCGAGTTGCTGACCGTGCTGCTCGGCCAGGACGCGCCCAGCGGCTTCGCAGAGGTGCTGACCGAACATCTGCGCGCCGCGCATCCGAAGGTCGAGATGATGTGCTACGCCGGTGACGTGCCGCAGCGCGTGCTACTGGTCGGGGTGGAGTGAGCAGTGGCCGGCATCGACGACGCGCTGGATCGGGTGATCGACTCCAAAACAGCGGCCCTGCTGGCCCGCGAGCTCGATGTGCACACCGTCGGTGACCTGCTGCGGCACTACCCGCGCCGGTACGCCGATCAGGGACAGCTCACCCCGATCGCGGGGCTTGCGGTGGGGGATGACGTCACCGTGGTCGCCGAGATCCGCAGCTGCTCGTCGCGCCGGATGCAATACAAACAGGGCACCATCCAGAGCGTGGTGATCTTCGATGGCACCCGCACCTTGAACCTGACTTTTTTCAACCAGCACCGGGTGCTGCCCAGGGTGTTCACACCCGGCCGCAAGGCGTTGTTCGCGGGGCGGGTGACGACGTACGGCAAAAACCACAGCTTGCAGCTCACGCACCCGAGATACCAACTGCTCGACGGCGACGCGGACAAGCTCGCCGAGTTCACCCGGCCGCTGATCCCGGTCTATCCCGCCACCAAGGACCTGCCGTCCTGGACCATCCAGCTGTGCGTGCGGCAGGTCTTCGACCTCCTGGACGACCCACCCGACCCGCTGCCGGCTGAGCTACGTGCCCGGCACCGGTTACCGGGGTTGGCTGCGGCATTGCGGGCGGTGCACCGCTCCGAGGACCGTGCCGAGATCGCCGCCGCACACCGCCGGCTGAAGTGGGACGAGGCGATGGCGGTACAGCTGACCCTCGCGCTGCGGCGTCAGGAGTCGGCCGGCCGGCCTGCCCCGGCTTGCCCGCGCCGGCCCGGCGGCCTGGCCGACGCGTTCGACGCCGCGCTGCCCTTCACGCTGACCGCCGGGCAGCGGGAGGTGGGCGAGGTGCTGGCCGCTGAGCTGGCCGGCGAGCATCCGATGAACCGGCTGCTGCAAGGCGAGGTCGGATCCGGCAAGACGGTGGTGGCGCTGCGGGCGATGCTGCAGGTCGTCGACGCCGGGCGGCAAGCTGTGCTGCTGGCGCCCACCGAGGTGCTCGCCGCGCAGCACGCCCGGTCCCTGCGAGAGATGCTGGGTGCGCACGGCTGCGCCGGAGAGCTGGGATCGGCCGAGCACGCCACCCGGGTAGCGCTGCTCACCGGATCGTTGCCGGCCCGGGCTCGCAAGCAGGCGCTGCTGGACGCGGCCAGCGGTGCGGCCGGGATCGTGGTGGGCACCCATGCGGTGATCCAGGACCGGGTGTCGTTCGCCGACCTGGGCTTGGTGGTGGTCGATGAGCAGCATCGCTTCGGCGTCGAGCAGCGTGATGCGCTGCGTGCCAGGGCAGTCGACGGCACCAGCCCGCACGTCCTGGTGATGACCGCGACCCCGATCCCGCGCACCGTCGCGATGACCGTCTATGGCGACTTGGAGGTCTCGGCGCTGCGCGAGCTGCCGCACGGGCGGTCGCCGATCGCCACCACGGTGGTACCGGTGGGGGAGAAGCCCAGCTGGTTGGACCGGGTCTGGAAGCGGATCACCGAGGAGGTCGCCGCCGGCCGGCAGGCTTACGTGGTGTGCCCGCGCATCGGTGGACAGGATGCCGCCGGTGAGGACGGCCCAGGTAGCGACGCAGCCGGCGAGGCTGGCGAAGAAGACGTGCGCCCGCCGCTGGCGGTGCTCGAGTTGGCTCCGCAGCTGGCGGAAGGCCCGCTGGCACCGCTGCGGTTGGGGATGTTGCACGGCCGCCTGCCGGGAGACGACAAAGACGCCGCCATGCGGTGCTTCGCTGCCGGTGAGATCGATGTGCTGGTGGCTACCACCGTCGTCGAGGTCGGGGTGGATGTTCCCAACGCCACCGTCATGGTGATCATGGATGCGCAGCGGTTCGGGATCAGCCAGCTGCACCAGTTGCGGGGCCGGGTGGGCCGCGGCTCGCATGCTGGACTGTGCCTGCTGGTCACCGACTCCCCGCCGGGGTCTGCCGCCCGGGAACGGCTCGATGCGGTCGCCGCGACCACCGACGGCTTCGAACTGGCCCGCCTGGATCTGGAGCTGCGGCGAGAGGGCGATGTGCTCGGCGCAGTGCAGTCCGGCCGCCGTTCCGGACTAAGACTGCTGTCCTTGCTGCGCGATGAGGACCTGATCGTCGCGGCGCGCCACGCAGGCGCACAGCTGATCTGTGCCGACCCAGACCTCACCGAACATCCCGAGCTGGCCCGGCTCGCCGTGGACCTGCTCGACGAGCACCGCGCCGAATTCCTGCACAAGGTGTAAGCCTGATCAAGCGGCCGACCGGCTGATTGAGGTGCTTTGGGTGGCCAGTGACCTACTGAGACGTGCATACGTCAGTATGCGATACGATAGTATGTATGCATGTGGACCGGTTATCGGTGACCATGGATCCCGCTCTCGGCGCGGCTGTACGGGACGCAGCCGAACGGGCCGGGATGAGCGTCTCGGGATGGCTGGCCCAGGCGGCGGCCGACCGGCTGCGCAATGACCTGCTCGCCGCGGCTCTGGATACGTGGGAAGCCGAAGACGGTCCGTTCGGTGACGAGGAACTCGATGCCGCTGCCGCCACGCTGGGCATCACTCGCGGCTCGCGGGGGCACGCGGCGTGAGCCTGGTGCTCGATGCGGGCGCTCTCTTGGCGGTCGACCGCAGCGATAGGCGGGTGGGGGCACTGTTGCGTGTCGCGCAGCAGGAACGCATCACCGTTCGTACCTCTCCGGCGGCGGTGGCCCAGGTGTGGCGCAATGGTGCCCGGCAGGCTCAGCTGGCCCGGGTTCTCGCCGGTGTAGCCGCCCCACCATTGGATCTGGATACTGGCAAGCGCCTGGGTGCGCTCCTCGGCGCCGACCACAGCTGTGATGTAGTCGATGCCCACATCGCGTCTCTAGCCCGTGCGGGCGATCGAGTGTTGACCAGCGATCCGGACGATCTGCGACGCCTGCTCGACACGCTCAGGGTCGAGGCGGTCGTGGTTCCGGTTTAGCCGCGTCCCGGTTTGCGCAGCGGCGGATCAGACCGTAGCTCGACCCGGCGGGAGCTGGCTGCGGGCGGCGGCGTCCAGGGCGGCGGCCGCGGCCGGGGGCAACCGGACAGTGCCGCTGCGGTCCAGTTTTGCCAGTTCCGCGCGGGCCTTGGCGTAGGCGGCGCTGCGCTCGGCGTCGTGGTCGGAGTCGCGTGCCATGGTGAGCAGCTTGATGGCCCGCTGCACCGTCGCCCGCTCCTGCTCGGGGATATTCGCCAACCGGATGCGCTCGGCGGCGTCCCGAGCGGCCTGCCACGCTCGCCAGGCTCGATCCACCGCGGTGGCGTAGCGAGCGCGGTGCTCAGCCGGTGGTTCGGTTTCGGTGTCCAGCGCTTGGGCCTCGGCGAATGCGTCCACGAACCGGCCGGTGGAAGGCACCGTGACATCGGTCAGCGCGGGCAGCCGAAGCACCGCCAGCGCGTCGCATTCGAACTGGCCGTACTCGCTGCGCAGCCGAGCGAATCGGGTTCTGGTGGCACGCCAGTCCGGGGCCGGCTCAGGCCGGGCCACCGGTGCCGGCCTCGCCACCGGCTGCTGGCGGTAGATCGCTCGGCGACGGCGGCGGCGCAGGTGGTGCACCGCAACGATCGTGCCGACTCCCAACACCAAGCCTTGCGTGAGCGCAAGCAAGGCGAACAGTGTCACGGCGAGCACGCCCGCGCCGGTCAGGACGGCTGCCAACAGCAGCACGTGCAGCGGGCCCACTCGCCGCCGCGCCAGGTCCCGACGGTGGTAATGGTGGTACCGCGATGCGCCCATGGCCCTGTCCTTTCCTGCCACATCCTTGATACCCCTCCGGGCCCGTGCGCGGCAGAGGTCCGCAGGTGGCGAATCAGACATCCCCAATGGCCGCCACCAACTGCGATGATGCGCTCGATGATGACGCCAGGAGATCCCGGTCGGTAGCGGCCGTGGGAAGGGAGCTGGCAGATGTTTCGCAAGGTGCTGGTCGCCAACCGCGGGGAGATTGCGATCCGCGCTTTTCGGGCCGCCTACGAACTGGGTTGCCAGACCGTCGCGGTGTTCCCTTACGAGGACCGCAACTCCGAGCACCGGCTCAAGGCCAACGAGGCTTACCAGATCGGAGAGAAGGGCCATCCGGTCCGGGCATACCTGTCGGTGTCGGAAATCATTCGGGCCGCGCAGCGCGCCGGCGCCGATGCGATCTACCCCGGTTACGGCTTCCTGTCGGAGAACCCGAAGCTGGCCATGGCCTGCCGGCAGGCCGGCGTCACCTTCATCGGGCCGCCTCCCGCCGTGCTGGCGCTGGCGGGAAACAAGTCGCGAGCGGTGGCCGCGGCGAGCGAAGCGGGCGTGCCGGTCCTGGCGTCGTGCCCCCCCTCCGCCGACATCGACCAACTGATGGCCGCTGCCGACGAGATCGGGTTCCCCATGTTCGTCAAGGCCGTCGCCGGGGGCGGTGGCCGCGGCATGCGCCGGGTCACCGAGCCCAGCGGTCTGCGGATGGCCCTGGAGGTGGCCAGCCGGGAAGCCGAGTCGGCCTTCGGCGATCCCACCGTGTTCCTGGAGCAGGCCGTCATCGACCCCCGCCATATCGAGGTGCAGATCCTCGCCGATCCGCTCGGCGACGTCATCCATCTTTACGAGCGGGACTGCTCGGTGCAGCGGCGCCACCAGAAGGTCGTGGAGGTGGCGCCCGCGCCCAACCTGGACCCCGACCTGCGCCAGCGGATCTGCGCCGACGCGGTCGCCTTCGCCCGGCAGATCGGCTACGTCAACGCAGGCACCGTGGAATTCCTCGTCGACCGCGGCGGCCACCATGTGTTCATCGAGATGAACCCGCGTATCCAGGTCGAACACACGGTGACCGAGGAGATCACGGACATCGATCTGGTCACCGCCCAGATGCGGATCGCGGCCGGCGAGACGCTGGCCGACCTGGGGCTGTACCAGGACATGATCGTGCCGCACGGGGCCGCCCTGCAGTGCCGGATCACCACCGAGGACCCGGCCAACGAGTTCCGCCCGGACATCGGGACGGTCACCGCGTACCGCTCTGCCAGCGGCGCCGGGGTACGGCTCGACGGCGGCACCATGCACGCGGGTGCCCAGATCAGCGCGCATTTCGACTCCCTGCTGGTCAAGGTGACCTGCCGGGGACGCGACTTTCCCACCGCGGTGCGCCGGGCCCGCCGGGCGCTGGCCGAATTCAGGATCCGCGGGGTAGCCACCAACATCCCCTTTCTTCTCGCGCTACTCGATGAGCCGGACTTCGAGGCGGGCAACGTCACGACCTCCTTCATCGAGCAACGGCCACACCTGCTCACCGCCCGTCAGTCCGCCGACCGCGGCACCCGATTGCTCACCTACCTCGGCGAAGTGACGGTGAACCGGCCGCACGGCGATCCACCCGATCTGGTCGATCCGGTGAGCAAGCTGCCGCCGATCGATCCGGACTCTCGGCCACCCACCGGGTCCCGGCACCGGCTACTGACGCTGGGCCCGGAGGAATTCGCGCGCTGGTTACGAGCCTAAAGCGGCGTCGGCGTCACCGAAACCACCTTCCGGGATGCTCACCAGTCGCTGCTGGCGACCCGGGTGCGCAGCCGGGACCTCGTGGCCGTAGGGCCGCACGTCGCTCGGATGACACCGCAACTGCTCTCGCTGGAGTGCTGGGGGGGTGCGACCTACGACGTCGCGCTGCGCTTCCTCGCCGAGGACCCCTGGGAGCGGCTGGCCTCGCTGCGGGAGGCGATACCCAACATCTGCCTGCAGATGCTGCTGCGCGGGCGCAACACGGTGGGCTACACGCCGTACCCGACGGAGGTGACCGCCGCCTTCGTCGAGGAGGCCGTCGAGACCGGGCTGGATATCTTCCGGATCTTCGACGCGCTCAACGACGTATCCCAGATGCGCCCGGCCATCGACGCGGTGCGCGAGACCGGCCGTGCGGTCGCCGAGGTGGCGCTGTGCTACACAGCGGACCTGTCCAATCCAGCGGAGAAGCTGTACACGCTGGACTACTACCTGCGGCTGGCCGAGCAGATCGTGGCTGCCGGCGCGCACGTGCTGGCGATCAAGGACATGGCCGGCCTGTTGCGCCCGCCCGCAGCCCGGACGCTGGTGGCGGCCCTGCGCAGCCGGTTCGATCTGCCGGTGCACCTGCACACCCACGACACTCCCGGTGGCCAGCTCGCCACCCTGCTCGCCGCGATCGACGCCGGAGCGGATGCGGTCGATGCTGCCGCAGCCTCTATGGCGGGCACCACGTCGCAGCCGTCACTGTCTGCGTTGGTCGCGGCCACCGACCACACCGAGCGCAACACCGGGCTGGATCTGCAGGCGGTCTGTGACCTCGAGCCCTACTGGGAGCTGGTGCGCAAGGTCTATGCGCCTTTCGAGTCCGGCCTGGCCTCACCCACCGGGCGGGTGTATCACCATGAGATCCCCGGCGGCCAGCTGTCCAACCTGCGCCAGCAGGCGGTGGCGCTGGGTCTGGCTGACCGCTTCGAGCAGATCGAAGAGGCCTATGCGGCCGCCGACCGGATGCTCGGGCGGCTGGTGAAGGTGACCCCATCGTCCAAGGTTGTCGGTGATCTCGCACTGCACCTGGTCGGTGCCGGCGTCGAGCCCAAGGACTTCGAAACCGATCCCACCCGCTTCGACATTCCGACTCGGTGATCGGCTTCCTGCACGGTGAGCTTGGTGTCCCCCCCGGCGGGTGGCCCGAGCCGCTGCGCAGCAAGGCATTGAAGGGACGCAGCGGGCCGCGGGGGATGGCGGAGCTGCCCGCCCAGGACCGGCAGGGGCTCAAGGAAGACCGGGCGCGCACCCTGAACCGGCTGCTGTTCCCCGGTCCGACCGCAGAGTTCGAGGCGCATCGTGAGACCTACGGGGACACCTCGGTGCTGTGCAGCGAGGAGTTCTTCTACGGGCTGCGTCCCGGCTTTGAATACGCCGTTGATCTCGATCCGGGGGTGCGGCTGCTGATCCAGCTGCAGGCGATCGGGGATGTCGACGAGCGCGGTATGCGCACCGTGCTGTGCACCCTCAACGGGCAGATGCGGCCGCTGCAGGTCCGGGACCGCTCTGTTGCGTCCAAGATTCCCGTCGCCGAAAAGGCGGACAGAGCCAACAGCGACCACGTGGCGGCACCGTTCGCCGGCGTGGTCACCCTGCAGGTGGCCGAAGGCGAAACCGTGTCCGCCGGCCAGACGGTAGCGACCATCGAGGCGATGAAGATGGAGGCCGGCATTACCGCCGCCAAGGGCGGCACGGTAGCCCGCCTCGCGATCAAATCAGTCCAGCAGGTGGAAGGCGGCGACCTGATCCTCGAACTCAGCTGATGTTGGTGGCCCTTCAAGTACCGCCAACGCCCTCCGCTGCGGCATTTCTCTACTACCAACCCGCACCAGGCGGGCGCGGCGTAGCGGCATCATGGTCATGTGGTGCGGATCGTGGCCGGAGTGGCGGGAGGTCGGCGGCTGACCGTGCCGCCGCATGGCACCCGGCCGACCTCCGACCGGGTGCGGGAGGCGGTGTTCAGCACTGTGCAGGCCCGCCGGGATCTCGAAGGGGCCCGGGTGCTCGATCTCTACGCCGGGTCCGGCGCGCTGGGGTTGGAGGCGCTGTCGCGCGGGGCGGCGCACGTCCGCTTCGTGGAATCCGACCGCCGGGCGGCCGCAGTGGTGCGCCGCAACGTCGAGGCGCTCGGGCTGGGCGGTCAGGGCGGCAGCGCCGTGCAGGTGAGCGTCGCCGATGTGCCAGTGGTGTTGCGTGGCGGTGCTGACCAGCCCTACGACGTGGTGCTCGCCGACCCGCCCTACGCACTCGATGACGGTGCTGTGAGTACGGTACTGAGCGCTCTGGTCAGCGGCGGCTGGCTGGCGCCCAAAGCGTTGATCGTCGTGGAGCGGGCGGCTCGGGCACTGCCGCCTGCCTGGCCGGACGGTGTGTCAGAACTCACGAATCGGCGGTATGGCGACACCGCGGTGTACTACGGTTGTCGTGTTATGACGAGTTCTGTGCCATGAGGCGCGCGATATGTCCCGGGTCTTACGACCCCGCCACTAATGGACATCTCGATATCATCGAGCGGGCCGCGAGGCAATTCGATGAGGTCGTCGTTGCCGTCCTGATCAACAAGACCAAGACAGGCCTGTTCGAGGTATCCGACCGGATGGCGATGCTGAAAGAGATTACCGAGCACCTGCCGGGTGTCCGGGTCGATTGCTGGCACGGGCTACTCGTGGACTATTGCACGGCCCACGGAATCGCGACGATCGTGAAGGGCTTGCGCGCGGTCAGCGATTTCGACTACGAGCTGCAGATGGCTCAGCTGAACTACCAGCTGTCCGGAGTAGATACGATGTTCCTGCCGAGCAAACCGCACTACAGTTTTCTGTCCAGTTCGGTGGTCAAGGAAGTCGCCACCTACGGTGGTGACGTCGGCCACCTGCTGCCTGCAACCGTGCACCAAAGGCTCATCACCCGACTCGCCGATGAGCCGCGCTGAGACCGACACCGCCGGCGCCGAAGGGGACACGCCGATCAGGCGGATGCTCCCGCATTTGAGCTCGCTTACCGGTCAAAATGTCGGTTATGGACGGTGATCGGTTACAAGGGCGGGTGTTCCGGGTTTTCGAGGACCTCGATGAGCTCGTGACAACCGTGGAGGAGGCCCGGGGGGTACCGATGACCTCCAGCTGCATCGTGCCCCGCGGCGATGTGCTGGAACTGCTCGACGACATCCGCGACGCGATTCCCGCCGAGTTCGACGATGCTCAGGACGTGCTGGACCATCGGGATGAACTGATCGACACCGCTCGGCAGGAGGCGCAGCGCCAACGCGAGGACGCCCGCACCGAGACGGAGCGAGCAGCAGCTGCCGCCCGCGACGAGGCCACGCGGCTGGTCGCCGAGGCCCGCGCCCAGGCCGAGTCGATGGTCGCCGGCGCAAAGGCCGAGGCGGACCGCCTGGAAGCCACCGGGCGTCGCGAGTACCAGGAGGTCACCTCGCGCGCTGAGGCTGAGGCGGAGCGGATGACCGCGGCCGGCAGGGCGTCCTACGAGCGCGCCGTCGCCGACGGCCGCGCCGAGCAGGCCCGGTTGGTGGAGAAAACCCAGGTGGTGCAGGCCGCCCGCGCTGAAGCCACCCGGATCCTCGATGAGGCGAGCAGCGAGGTCCACCGGCTCCGTTCGGAATGCGACGCCTACGTCGAGAGCACCCTCGCGGAGTTCGAGGAGCTGCTCAACCGCACCCTGCGTGCGCTCGTGCGCGGCCGTGCTCAGCACGCCGGTCCGGTGGCTGCCGGGGCGAGCGGGTATCACGGCTGAAACATCCGCGTCCGGGTGATGTTGCCCGACCTGAACGCCTACCCTGCACTGTGATGCCTCGCAAGACCGCGCCCGCTCGCCCCGATCCGTCCGCGCCTTGGGTGATCGACACTCGCGACCTCGGCAGGCGTGCCGGGGCGATGCGCCGATACCACCGTGACGTCCCGCTGCCGGCTCGGCTGGGTATCGACGTCATCGGGATTCCGGCGGGAGATCACATCATTCTGGACGTGCGGCTGGAATCGGTGGTGGAAGGTGTGCTGGTATCGGGCACGGCCTCGGCGGCGGTCACCGGGCAGTGCGCCCGGTGCCTGGACCTGCTGACCGACCGGCTCGAGGTGCCGTTGACCGAGCTGTTCGCCTACCCGGACACCGCGACCGACGGCACCACCGACCCCGACGAGGTCAGCCGGGTCGTCGATGGTCTGGTCGATCTGGGGCCGGTGGTTCGAGATGCCGTGTTGCTGGCGTTGCCGCAGGCTCCGTTGTGCCGCGAAGACTGCCCGGGTCTGTGCCCGGAATGCGGCGGTAAGCGGGCGGAACTCGGTCCGGATCATCGGCATGAGACAATAGATCCGCGCTGGGCCGCACTGAAGCAGCGGTTGCGCGGAACCGAAGAGGAGAACGAGTAACGTGGCCGTCCCCAAGCGCAGGATGTCGCGGTCGAACACCCGCTCGCGGCGGGCCCAGTGGAAAACCACCGCCCCCACGCTGGCGGAATGTTCCAACCGCGCCTGCCGGCGGCCGAAGCCGCCGCACGTGCTGTGCCCGTACTGCGGACGGTACGACGGTCGCCAGGTCAACCGGCCGGCGTAAGTAATCCACGCGACAGACCTTTGGCGAACCGACTGTCACGGGGCGACCCCTCAGATCTGGCCCCGCTGCTCACCGCTCTCGGCGTTGAGATCGATGCCGAGCTGCTCACGCTTGCTCTCACTCACCGCTCCTATGCCTACGAAAGCGGTGGCCTCGAACCGAATGAGCGCCTGGAATTCCTCGGCGATGCCGTGCTCGGCGTGGTCGTCACCGATCACCTGTTCCGCACCCATCCCGACCTGCCCGAGGGGCAACTCGCCAAGCTGCGCGCCAGCGTGGTGAACATGCACGCGCTGGCCGGAGTGGCGCGCGGACTCGGTCCGGCCGGCTTGGGGGAGTACCTGCTGCTGGGTCGCGGCGAGGAGCTCACCGGAGGTCGCAACAAGTCCAGCATCCTGGCCGACACCACCGAGGCGCTGATCGGTGCGGTGTACCTGCAGCACGGTATCGACGTCGCCCGCGACATGGTGCATCGGTTGTTCGACCCGCTGCTGGTGATGGCTCCGCTACTGGGTGCGGGCTTGGACTGGAAGACCAGCCTCCAGGAACTCACCGCCAGCCGCGATCTGGGAGTGCCGGAGTACCGGATCACCGAGGACGGGCCCGACCATCTCAAGGAATTCACCGCGACTGCGGTGGTAGCAGGCGTGGAACGGGGAACCGGGCAGGGCCGCACCAAGAAGGAAGCCGAGCAGCGTGCCGCTGAGGCAGCCTGGCGCTCGCTGTCCGAGCTGGCCAGTGGCAGCGCCCCCCCAGCGGGGTAACTCAGCGTGCCGGAACTGCCCGAGGTCGAGGTTGTCCGGCTCGGCCTCGCCGAACACGTCACCGGGCGCACGGTGGCCACTGTCGAGGTCAGCCATCCTCGTTCGGTACGCCGGCACCTCGCCGGCGAGCTGGATTTCGCCGCCCGGCTGGCCGGCCGCGAGCTGCGTGCCGCCCGGCGTCGCGGCAAGTACCTCTGGCTGGATCTGGGCGCTGACGAAGCGTTGCTGGCTCACCTGGGGATGAGCGGTCAGCTGCGGATCCAGCCGCCGGGCGCCGCTGACGAAAAGCACCTCAGAGTACGGTTCGAGTTCGCTGACGGTGGCGCCGAACTACGCTTCGTCGACCAGCGTACGTTCGGCGGCCTTTCGGTGGAGGACGTGGTCGACGGCCTACCTGCTCCCATAGCGCACATCGCCCGGGATCCGCTGGACCCGCTTTTCGATCGCGATGCGGTGGTCGCCGGGATGCGGCGGCGACATACCGGCCTCAAACGCGCCCTGCTGGACCAGACTTTGGTGTCCGGAATCGGCAACATCTATGCCGACGAGGCATTGTGGCGGGCCCAGCTGCACGGATCCCAGCCGACTGCGACGCTGACCCGCGCGCAGGGCCACGCCGTGCTGGCAGCGGTCACGGAGGTGATGACCGAGGCGCTCGCGGCCGGCGGCACGTCCTTCGACGCGCTCTACGTCAACGTCAACGGTGCTTCCGGCTACTTCGATCGCTCGCTGGCCGCCTACGGCCAGGCCGGCCGACCCTGCCCGCGCTGTGGCACCGCGATCCACCGCGAGCCGTTCATGAACCGCTCCTCCTACACCTGCCCCCGCTGCCAGCCCCGGCCGCGCCATGCCCATCCGTAACGGCATTCGTCTCCCCCGCCAGGTGCATCATTGAGCTATGACAAAGGGGGGTTCGGTGCGAATGACCGCCTGGGTGCATGGTCGTGTTCAGGGCGTGGGGTTCCGCTGGTGGACTCGTTCGCAAGCGCTCATGCTGGGGCTGGCCGGCCACGCGGCAAATCTGTCCGACGGGCGGGTCGAAGTCGTTGCAGAAGGGCCGCGGGAGGCGTGCGAGCGACTGCTCGCCGTGCTCCGGTCCGGGTCAACGCCCGGGCAGGTGAAGCAGGTGATCGAGCGATTCGAGGACGTCCGCGGCGTCCGCGGCTTCATCGAGCGCTGAGCACGGCGGCCCCCGGCCGGCGGCGGCACGGATGAGGCGACGCGTGCGCACGCTGATCATCGATAACTACGACTCGTTCACCTACAACCTCTTCCAGTACTTGGCCGAAATCAACGGCATCGAGCCGTGCGTAGTTCGCAATGATGCTCCCGGCTGGCAGGTGGCGGATCTCGATGAATTCGACAATGTCATCATCTCGCCGGGACCCGGGCGGCCTAGCCGGTCCTCTGATTTCGGTTTCAGCCGTGACGTCGTACTGGGCGCCTCGATCCCGCTGCTCGGTGTCTGCCTGGGACATCAAGGGCTGTGCGAGCTCAGCGGCGGAGTGGTCGACTCGGCACCGGAGTTGTTCCACGGCCGCGAGTCGGACGTCCTGCACGACGGTGACGACCTGTTCGCGGGACTGCCGTCACCGTTACGAGCCGTGCGTTATCACTCGCTGACCGTCACCGGTGTACCGGACGACCTCGAGATCACCGCGTGGACCGACGAGGGTGTGATCATGGGCGTCCGGCACCGGTATCGCCCGGCGTGGGGCGTGCAGTTTCATCCCGAGTCGATCCGTACCGAGCACGGCAGGGATCTGCTGCGCAACTTTGCTCGACTCACCAGCCGATGGCGCCGACGCAATTCGCCCCGCTCCGGCAGCCGACGAAAATCACCTAGCAAGCCCGTCCCAGCGGTCCAGGAAAAGAGAACTCCCGCGCTGCGTGTGCTGGTCGCTGCGCAGGTCACTTCGGCATCCACAGAACACGTGTTCCAGGCCCTGTACGGATCCTCACCCCATGCGTTCTGGCTGGACAGCAGCCTGCAGGGCAGCGAGCTGGGCAGATTCTCTTTCCTCGGTGACGCCGGCGGTCCGCTGGCCAGAACCGCTTACGCCGACGTCTGGCGGGGCACGGTGACCGTGCACACGCCGGGGCAGACCGTGGTGCACCGCGCCGGATTCTTCGATTGGTTGGACCACGATCTGCGCTCGCTGGACGTCGAGGTGCCGGAGTTGCCGTTCGACTTCGCGCTGGGCTGGGTCGGCTACCTCGGTTACGAACTGAAGGCCGAATGTGGCGGCAGGCTGGTGCACCGCTCGGACAACCCCGACGCAGCCATGATCTTCGCTGATCGCGGGCTGGCCGTTGACCACCTGACTGGAACGACGTACTTGCTCGCGCTCACCGATCCCGATGACGACATCGGCGCCCGGGAATGGCTTGCACGTACCGGTGCCCGGCTGAACGTACTGGCCGGCACGCCGCCCCGGCCGGCCGGGCAGTCACTAGCGCTGGGCGACGTCGGCCTGCGCCACGACCGGTCCCGGTACCTCGAACTCATCGCGAGGTGCCACGAGGCGATCAAGGAAGGGGAGAGTTACGAGATATGCCTGACCAACATGGTGGTCGGGAGGGCAACGATCGACCCGTGGCCCGCGTACCAGGTGCTGCGTGCGCAAAGCCCGGCCCCGTTCGCGGCCTGGTTGCGTTTCGCCGACTTGTTCGTCTTGAGTACCTCTCCTGAGCGTTTCATCCGGGTGTCGGGCGGCGGCGTTGTCGAGTCCAGGCCGATCAAGGGAACGAGGCCACGGGGGCCGTCCGCGGAACAGGACCGCCTTCTGCGAGATGAGCTGGTCGCCAGTGAGAAGGATCGCGCGGAAAACCTGATGATCGTCGATCTGGTTCGTAACGACCTGGGTTCGTGCGCGCAGCCCGGTTCGGTGCACGTCCCGAGCATTTTCGAGGTGGAGAGCTACGCTCATGTGCACCAACTGGTCAGCACCGTCCGGGCGCGGCTGCGCAGGGACGTCTCTGCGGTCGACTGTGTGCGGGCGGCCTTTCCCGGTGGTTCGATGACCGGGGCGCCGAAGCTTCGCACCATGCAGATCATCGACGATCTGGAAAGGGGTCCGCGCGGCATCTATTCCGGCGCTCTCGGTTACTTCTCATCCAACGGAGCGGCCGACCTCGCCATCGTCATCCGCACGCTGGTGGTCACGCCGGACGAGGTGAGCTTCGGCGTCGGCGGGGCCATCACCGCCCTGTCCGATGACGCTGCCGAATTCGAGGAGACCATCATCAAGGCCAGCGCGATCACCAGCGGGCTCGGCGCGAGGTTTTCCGAGGCGGCCTGCTCGCGCTCGCCCGCTGGGCCCGCCGAATGCGATGGCATGGGTACCCTGCTCGGGCACGCAGTAGGGGAGCAGCCCAGAGGAGAACGGCAGAAAGGGTCCGGCGCACCGTGCACTTGAAGAGCTTGACGCTGAAGGGCTTCAAGTCTTTCGCCTCGGCTACGACGCTGCGCTTCGAACCGGGCATCACTTGCGTGGTGGGACCCAACGGATCGGGCAAATCCAACGTGGTGGATGCGCTGTCCTGGGTGATGGGCGAGCAGGGCGCCAAGGCGTTACGCGGCGGCAAGATGGAAGACGTCATCTTCGCCGGCACCGCTGATCGCCCCCCGCTGGGCCGCGCCGAGGTCACCTTGACCATCGACAACAGCGACGGCGCGTTGCCCATCGATTACACCGAGGTATCGGTCACCCGGCGGATGTTCCGCGACGGTGCCAGCGAATACGAGATCAACGGCAGCAGCTGCCGGTTGCTGGACGTCCAGGAGCTGCTGTCCGACTCCGGCATCGGGCGCGAGATGCACGTCATCGTCGGGCAGGGCAAGCTCGACTCGATCCTGCAGTCCAAGCCGGAGGAGCGCCGGGCATTCATCGAGGAAGCCGCCGGTGTCCTCAAACACCGCAAGCGCAAGGAAAAGGCGCTGCGCAAGCTGGACGCGATGCAGGCCAACCTGACCCGGCTGGCCGACCTCACCGCTGAGCTGCGCCGTCAGCTCAAACCGTTGGGCAAGCAGGCCGAGATCGCCCGGCGGGCGCAGGCGGTGCAGGCCGATCTGCGCGATGCCCGGTTGCGGCTGCACGCCGATGACCTGGTGACGATGCGCACAGCGGTGGCCAAGGACGAGGCCGATGAGACGGCCGCCAGGGCCCGCCGGGACGAGGTGGACAGCGACCTGGGCGCCGCGCGTGCTGAGCAAACTGAACTGGAACAGCAGCTGGCCGCCTCGGCGCCACGGCTGGCGGCAGCGCAGGACACCTGGTACCAGCTTTCCGCGCTGGCCGAGCGGCTGCGCGGCACGGTGCAGTTGGCTGCGCAGCGATCCCGGCATCTGTCCGCTCCCACCGAAGTGCATCGCCCCGGGCGTGATCCCGATGAGTTGGAGCGCGAAGCCGCGGCCGCGCAGATCAACGAGGCGGAACTGCATGCGGTGATGGAGCAGGCCAGGGAGGTGCTCTCGGCCGCGCTCGATCGGCGCGTCGAGCTGGAACAGGCTGTCGCTGACGCCGAGCGGGCGCACCTGGCCGCGGTCCGCGCTGTCGCCGACCGCCGGGAGGGGCTGGCGCGGCTGGCCGGCCGGGTCGAGGCGCTGCGATCCACCTCGGGTGCCACCGCAGAGGAGATCGACCGGCTGTCCGGTGCGCTCGCCGACGCCCGGGAGCGCGCCGAAGTGGCGCAGCGTGAGTTCGACGAGCTGCAGCACACGCTCGACGCCCTGCACGCCGGCGAGATCGGCCTCAACGAGCGGCACGAAGCGGCGGTGAGTGCGCATGCCGTCGCGGCGCAGCGCAGCGCAGCGCTCACCGCGGCACACCGCGAGGCTGAGCAGCAGCGGGCCTCCTGGCGGGCCAGGGTGGAGGCGCTGTCGGTCGGATTGGCCCGTAAGGACGGCACTGAGGACCTGCTGGCCGCCGGGCTGTCCGGCGTGACGGGGACGGTCGCTGCGCTGCTCACCGTGGATCCCGGCGCGGAGGCTGCGGTAGCCGCCGCTCTGGGTGCCGCAGCGGATGCTCTCGCGGTGGCTGACCTCGACATTGCAGTCATGGCGCTGTCGCTGTTGCGCGAGCGGGGCGCCGGGCGGGCCGGCCTGCTCGTCGGCGCCGGCGGCTGTGCAGCAGCTACGGTGGACCGGTCAACCTGGCCGGATCTGCCGCCTGGCGTGCGGTGGGCAGTGGATCTGGTCCGCTCGCCGGAACAGCTGCGTCCGGCGCTGCACCGGCTGCTGGAGCGCACCGCGGTGGTCGACGATCTGCCCGCGGCCCGGGCACTGCTGGCCGCGCTGCCTACCGCCCGCGCGGTGACCGTCGACGGCGATGTGCTCGGCGGCGACTGGGCGCACGGTGGATCAGGCCGTAGCCAGAGTTTCATCGAGGTCCAGGCCGCCATCGAAGACGGGCAGGCTCGGCTGGCGGAGTGCGAAACGCACATCGAGCAGCTGGCCGCCGAGCTGGACGGGGCCGGTGCCGAGGAAGCCGCCCGCGCCGAGGACGTCGACAACACGTTGGCCGCCCTGCATGAGTCGGACGCCAAACTGTCGGCGGTCGCTGAGCAGCTGGCCCGGCTCGGCCAGGCGGCCCGGTCGGCATCGGGCGAGGCCGAGCGGCTGCGCCGGCAGCGCGACGAAATGGAACAGCGCCGGGCCGCCGCGCTGACCAGCCTGGCCGAGCTGGAGGAACGGTTGCGGCTGGCGCAGGACGAGCCTGCGGACTCCGAGCTGGACACCTCCGAACGCGACGAGGCGGTGGCTGCGCTGGCCACCGCGCGCAGCGAGGAGGTCGAGGCCCGGCTCGCGCTGCGCACCGCAGAAGAGCGCGCTCAGGCAGTGGCCGGCCGGGCTGAGGGCCTGCGTCGCAGCGCGCAAGCCGAACGGGTGGCCCGGCAACGGGCTGCGGCCGTCGCTGCGGCCCGGCAGCGCGGCGCCGCGGTGGCCGATGAGGTCGTGCGCGCGGGTGAGCTGGCGCTGGTGCGTATCGAGATATCGCTGCGGCGGGCCGTGGCCGAGCGCGACGCCGTGGCCCTCGAGCGCGCGCAGCAAGAGCAGGGTCTGGCGCAGGTGCGGGCCGTGGTTCGCGAGCTCGCCGGGGAGCTGGACAAGCTCACCGACACGGTGCACCGAGACGAACTGCTGCGCGCCGCGCAGCGGCTGCGTATCGAGCAGCTCGAGACCAAGATCTCCGACGACTTCGGTATCGGCCTCGATGACCTCGTCGCCGAGTACGGGCCGGCGGTGCCGGTGCCGCCGGCCGCGGCCGAGGTGGCCGAATACGAGCTGGCGTTGGAGCGCGGCGAGCCGGTCAGCAGCCCCCAGCCGGTGCGCTTCGACCGGGAGATGCAAAGCCGCCGTGCCCAGCGCGCGGAGCGCGACCTGGCCCTGCTCGGCAAGGTCAACCCGCTGGCGTTGGAGGAGTTCGCCGCGTTGGAGGAGCGGTACCGGTTCCTGTCCACCCAGCTGGAGGACCTCAAGTCCACCCGGCGAGACCTGCTCACCGTTATCGCCGAGGTCGACGAGAAGATCCTGGAAGTCTTCACCGAGGCCTTCTACGACGTGGCCCGCGAGTTCGAGACCGTTTTCGCCACGCTGTTCCCCGGCGGGGAAGGGCGGTTGCTGCTCACCGAGCCCGACGACATGCTCACCACAGGCATCGAGGTCGAGGCACGCCCGCCCGGCAAGAAAGTCAAACGCCTGTCCCTGCTGTCGGGCGGGGAGAAAGCGCTCACCGCCGTGGCGATGCTGGTGGCGATCTTCCGGGCCCGCCCGTCACCGTTCTACGTGCTCGATGAGGTGGAGGCGGCGCTGGATGACACCAATCTCAACCGCCTGATCGCGCTGTTCGAGCTGCTGCGGGATCGTTCACAGCTGATCGTGATCACGCACCAGAAGGCGACGATGGAGGTTGCCGACGCGCTGTACGGGGTGAGCATGCGCGGCGACGGCGTTACCACGGTGATCTCGCAGCGCCTGCGTGGCGCCGCGGGTTCGGCTGGAGCCGCCTGACGCGAGGCGGGTCACGGGTTCCGGAGCAGCTGTTTGAACGCTTTGCCGAGGGCAGTGTCGCCGCTGGTCACCCTAACCCGACCGGTGTGCAGCAGCTGCTCCCAGCTGACCCTTCCGTAGAGGGCCAGCAGCCATGCGACCGGATCACCCGAGAGCTGACAATCGATGGCCGTACCCGCAGCAGGATCGACGCTCGCGGTGCCGTCGGGGAACCGGACTATCACCCGGGGCCCGCCGTCGATGGCCAACTCGTAGGTGGCATTGATGCTCTTGGTGGCCTCGCTGTCGACGAGAGCAGGCAGGACCGGCAGTACCGCTTGGACGGTGAGTCGGGCCGGCTGGTCACCAATCGGCCACTCGACGTTTATCGCCTGTGCGATGTCGTACCCGTGCAGGAGCTGTTCGCCGATCAGGAGGCCGGTCATGGTGATGCAGGGCAGAGTGCCCTGGTGCCAGGGCAGCAGATCCTCAGCCACCCGCCCCTCGGTGGCCGTCAGGAAGGAATCGATGCCGAGCTGGAGATCGGCGCCTAACTGCCGGGCGCCTCGCGTCATTCGCTCAGCCTGCTTGCGGCGGCGGCTCCCGGCCAGATCCGCGCGATCTATCGAAGCCGGCCGCTCGATGCCGTGCGCGTACTGGGCGTACAGCTCAGCGCCGAGAGCCAGGTGCGCCGCCGCTTCTCCCACCGTCCACTCCGAACCCGGAATGGAAATGCCGAGGTCCGTCATGGAACCGATCAGTACGGCCGTGCGGGGAGTGAGTTCGTGAAGTATCCGCCGAGCGGCCGCAAGATTGAAGGTAGTCCCGCTCATGTGATGAGTCTCATGCCTGGGAACATCTCATGGCCACCCCCTTGACGAGGAGGTTGCCGACGAGGTGTGCGGGGTAAGCATGCGCGGTGACGGCGTTACCGTTACCCCGATGATCTCGCAGCGATTGCGGGGCCGCCGGTTCGGTCGGAGCCGCACGACCCGTCAACTGTCCCGTGGGGGAGGCCGGCTTTGTTGCTGCCGTTGACCATGTTGGACGAATCGTTGCTGATCACGCAGGAGACCCGCGCGGCGTGGAACGTTCAGTTCGAGGTGGCTACTGACCACCGCGTGGACGCCGACCGGCTCCGGCAAGCGGTGCGGTCGTGTTGCCAGCGCCATCCGATGGCCCGGGCTCGACTGGCGCCGGCACATACCGGCGGGAGCTCCTACCAGTGGTGCATTGCCGACGACGTGGACCGGGACCCGCTGCGGGTGGTGGACTGCCCGGACGCCACTGCGCTGGAGGCGTTGCGGGCTGAGCTCTACACGCCGTATATCGCCCTTGACGCCAGTCCAGGATTCCGGGTAGCGCTGGCCCGGCGCCCCGGTGGGGATCTCGTCCTGCTCGCGACGAGCCACACCGTCGCCGACGGAGTCGGTGCCGTGCGCCTGATGCAGACCATCGCCCGCACGTACCGGGGGGAGCCGGACCCCTCCGATCCGCTTCCGCTAGCCGAGGCTCGTGACGTCGGGTCATTCCTGGCGCCCAAGAACCGCAGTGAAAAGTGGGCACGGAAGCTGGAACTGCCGCGACGACTGTACGAGGCGCTCGATCCACCCAGCCGCATCGCCGCGGTCGGGGGCGCCGACCGTGATGGTTTCGGGTTCGTCTTTCGCGCGTTGGATATCGGCAAGACAACGCCTGGGCTGGTGCAGCGGCCACCGGATACGACGATCAACGATGTCCTCGTCGCCGCGCTGCACCGCACCGTGCAGTCCTGGAACACCCAACACGGTGCATCCTCGGACCGCATCGGGGTGATGATGCCGATCAATATCCGTCCCGCTGACCGGCTATGGGATGTCGTGAGCAATCTCACCTCCATGGTCAGCATTTCGACGGAGCCGGATGATCGGGCCGATCTGGCGTCGGCGACTGCCGCGGTGGCCGAGCAGACCTATGAAATGCGGCGCAACGATCGCGCCTATGGTTTGTACGACCTTCTCGACGCCATGAAGGAGGCACCGCTGGCGGTCAAGCGCGCGGTGCCGAGACTGATTCACCTGACCGGTGACCGGTTCGTCGATACCGCGATGCTGTCGAATCTGGGCCGCCTCCCCGCTGTGCCCTCCTTCGGCTCTAAACCCCCCTCCGAATTGTGGTTTTCGCCTCCGTGCGACCCGACATGCAGCTTGTCTGTCGGCGTCGCCACCTGCGAGCAACGACTCTCATTGGTGACCCGGTACCGTCACGAACAATTCGATGCCCGTGCCGCGGAAGATTTCACCGACCTGCTGTTATCACAGGTGAGAACGCAGTAACGGAGCTGATCGATTACTCAGTCAGCGGCCTTCGTGTCCGCCGACACCGGCACGTGCAACAGCTATGGGCGTTGGCCGCTGTCGTCGTGTCGACATTATTTACCGATCTGCTGATATCGCTGTAACGCCGCTGATCTTCCTCAGACTGTCAGGGTCGAGGGCCTGGCAGATATTCCGCCAGGTCCGGAGTCGGCGCGCGCGCTCGCCGATCTGGAGCTTTCCGGCTTATCGGGTTATGACTGTGTGGAGGTGCTCAAGGCGCAATCTCGGCAGGTCAATCACGACCGGACCCGGTTGATGGCTGCCATGGTCGAGGTTGGGTTGTGCGGTGTCGGCCCGGCGAGTCACCGCGACATGATCATCGGCTGAAGCATGAGTGCGGCTGGCAGACCCACCAACCGCAACCCGGGTACTTTTCGTTGGACGAGCCGGCTAGGCCACAGCTATCTCAGGCAGCCACCTCCGATCATGGAGCCGCTAGCCGAACCTTGTGCTCCCACCCGGCGGCTGGTGCCGGGGCCTGAACCGGGATCCTCACCACGGCGGCGTCCGAAATATCACAGTCAGGTCTCAGCTGGCCGGTTTGCGCGGGCTAGTTGTTGACCACTACTGCTTACTTACGCGTACGGATGCCAGGATGGTCTGGTGTCGAGCGCGGTCTGGATCTCCATCGCCATCGCTGTGGCGTTGCTGGTCGCGCTGGCCGTGGGCCTGTTGCTAGCTCGCCGCCGGCGGATCAGCATCGTCGAGAAGCCCGACCAGCAGGTGGAGGCGCCGCCGCCAGCACCTAAGCGTTACCAAGCGGGCGGCTCCATCAGCTTCTCCTCCGGTGGAGGGGGACCACCACCAGCACCGCCGCAGGCGTCACCCCCGCCACAGGTGTCTGCGCCTGCGCCGCCCACGCCGTCGGCTGCTCCGGCTAAGCCCCCGTCCAAGGGGCCTGCGCCGGTGCGGCCAGAGTCGTCTGCGCCGGCCCCGCCGAAGCGTCCGCCTGTCGCGCCTAAGAGACCTGCGCCTGCGCGCCCAGAGGCGCCTGCGCCGGCCCCGCCCAAGCCGCCGGCTACCCCGCCTGAGCCCTCCGCTGCTCCGCCCAAGCCGCCTGCGCCTGCGCGCCCGGAGGCTGCTGCGTCCGCGCCGCCCAAGTCGCCCGCAGCTCCGCCTGAGCCGCCGGCTGCCCAGCCCCCGGCTGCTCCGCCCAAGGCGCCTGCCCCTGCGCCTGCGCGCCCGGAGGCTGCTGCGCCCGCGCCGCCCAAGTCGCCCGCAGCTCCGCCCGAGCCCCCGGCTGCTCCGCCCAAGCCGCCTGCGCCTGCGCAGCCGGCGGCTGCTCCCCCCGAGCCCCCGGCTGCCCCACCGAAGCCGCCAGTTGCTCCACCCAAGCGGCCCGCCGCGCCGTCGAAGAAACGTAGGTCGAAATCGACCGGGCCGAGGCCGACGCCGCCAGCAAACCTGGCCCGGCCGCCGAGTGCGGCTCCTCCGGCGCCGGCTCAGCCCGCGCCCACCGAAACGGCGCCGGCTCAGCCCGCGCCCACCGAAACGGCGCCGG
>Ga0134128_10002690_pt1 | contig 21931 bp, 30 predicted proteins | sample KB31754_FD_96462 | JGI IMG/M metagenome (GOLD analysis project Ga0134128, IMG submission 96462) | Terrestrial soil microbial communities with excess Nitrogen fertilizer from Kellogg Biological Station, Michigan, USA - KB3-175-4 | ecosystem: Environmental > Terrestrial > Soil > Unclassified ... | reverse complement strand
TCGCCGATAATCAAGTGATTCTGCACGTCAGTTCTCAAGGAGTTGCGGCGCCGGAAACAGAGGGGGTGGTTATTGCAAAAATGATAAAGACAGGAAATGAATGGAAGCTCGACAGTATGGGACACCCATGAAGCGTTCCGTCGGATCGCCTCTCATAATCGTGAGATATTCTATGAAAACATTCAGGTCTACTATTGCCATCATCGAGGTGCTCCTCGTCTTCCCTGCCGCGTTGTTCCTGAGCGCTTCCTCCGTCCTGTCCAGCCGACCACACAGACTAGCCGTTTGTTTGTTCGACTGGTTCGCAGGGCTGCCGAGGGGGATTGCTATCTATCTCTTACTCGTTGCACTGCCATTGACTGCCTTTGTTGTTGGCTGTGCGACGTTGCTGCGGAGTTGGCGCGCTGATGCGCAATTTCGGAACGCGGCGCTCGAGATTTTCATTACAATCCGTAGACATCGGGAATTGTTACTAATCGCTGGAGCCACAGTCCTATCAGGGTTCATCCTGGCGATTATTGCCATGCACATGATGAGGCGACGACCATTGGCGGTGTCTGTCGCCTAGCCGTCGTTTCCCTGAGTTGCCTTCACATACTCGCAGCCGACGCGCCCAAAGCCTTACCGCGATTCAAAGCACGCATTTTGTTTCAATTGGTGATTTCCACGCGAAAGGCAAAATCACCTGTGGCTTTCCGGGACAGGTTTCGGAGATTGAGTGGTTGTTCGTTGAGCGACGCAATGACAAGGACGTTTACCGCTTTACTCGCCGATTCCCCTCTGATACCCCTGCTACCAGTACAACTCACAAGACTGTGGAGTTCAGCGATACCAGAGTGGTCGTGTTCGAGGACCAAAAGCAGGCAACCATCATCGAGGTGCTCAAAAAATGAAGCGCCACGCCTAACCATGCGCTGCAGACAATAAGTTAAAGAACAGACCATGAAACAGCACATTGACATCACCGGCATTGGATGCTTCAAGTCTCCGTACGCTCTAAAAGTCGCGCGACTCGCCTTGCCCGGGTTCCTCGGCTCTGTTGGTTGCCTCGGCTTCATTCCGGGTTGGCATCGGCTCTTCGGCTTCTTTGGCTTCAGCGGCTTCTTCGGTTTTTTCGGCGTCGCCTATATCATTGAATCGATTTACAGGGGTAAGAACCACCACAAGAGAAAATTGCTATAGCGAACCGCGGCCGGGCGTGATTGCGTCGGCTCCCCGTGTTTAGAGGGCGTTCGTTGAATCGTCCAGGCTGTCTTCATCATACTTGCTAAAGAAAGCCGGTTCGATGAGTGAAAAAAAACGATACTTTCCGCCTGGTTGTTTCGCACGACTCGATTCTGCTCCGATGCGCTGAAAAGCCAGCGCAGGCGACGACATCGTGAACAAGAGGCGCTCATGCAAACCACAGGCCAAATAATTCAAGTTAGCCGGGCCACTACCAAGCCAGGATATTGCATTACCTCATTTGGGAGCGATATTATAGCTGGCTCGGAATTGAGAGACAAAACGCGGTTGTTACTCGTTTCCGGGTTCCGCAAATGCAGAGAGTGGATTATGACGAACGATTCGGGTTCAGTTCAAAATGCACCGATAGAGGATACGGCCGCATGGAAAGAAATAGTTCTGCGCTATCAAAAGTCCTCGACGCGGCGCGCAGTGTGGCAGATCGTTAACACGCTTGGTCCGCTCAGTGCGATTTGGTATCTCCTGTACATCAGTCTCGCAGTCTCTTGGTGGCTGGTAGTACCCCTTGCAATCCTGGCGGGAGCTTTTCTAGTGCGGACGTTCATCATTTTCCACGATTGCGGACACGGCTCCTTTTTCAAATCAAGGATGGCCAATGACATTGTCGGCTTCATTACCGGACTGTTGACCTTTACGCCATTTTATCAATGGCGATGGGATCACGCCGTTCATCACGCAACGTCAGGCCACTTGGGGAAACGTGGCACGGGAGATTTATGGACCATGACGGTGCAGGAATATCTGGAGGCTTCGCGTTGGAGGCGATTCGCGTATCGATTGGCGCGAAATCCGATCGTGTTGTTCGTGATTGCGCCAGTCTTCGTGCTGGTGGGAAAGCAGCGATTTCCCTCATCGAAAGCGAATAAGAGGGAGCGCGACTCAGTGCATTGGATGAATCTGGCCATTCTCGGAATGGCTATTGGTCTCAGCGCGCTTTTCGGCGTAGGGGCATATTTGCTGATTCAATTGTTCGTGCTCGTGACTGCCGGTTCGGCGGGCTTCTGGCTGTTCTATGTGCAGCATCAATTTGAAGGAGCTTATTGGGCACACGAAGAGGAATGGAATTACGCGGCGGCGGCGCTGCAAGGCAGCTCATTTTACAAACTGCCGAAAATCCTTCAATGGTTCACCGGCAACATTGGATATCACCACATCCATCATTTGAGTTCGCGGATTCCGAATTACAACCTGCAGAAATGCCATGAGGCGCATCTGATGTTCCAGGGCGTCAAACCGGTCACGCTCTTGTCCAGTGTCAAATCGCTGACGTTCCGGCTATGGGACGAGCAGCACAAAAAGCTGATTGGTTTCCGTCGCTTGAGAGAGATGCGCAAAGAAGAAGAACGGCGCGCCCCGCATTGAAGCGCCGTGAAAACCCGTGCCCGGAAACGGTCAACACACGGAGTCCAGCATGGCAGTGGTGACGATCGCTTCTCCAGGCCAGAAAAGGGCAATTTTTTCGCTGCGCTTTTTGTGAAGCCAAACTCAGCCGATCAGCGCTTGGTCTATCAGGGACCGCAAAACCGCAAAGCCGATAATGGTTTGGCTTTTGCGACAAAACAAACGATGATTGTAGCTTGTGGAAAAGCCCTCTGAACTCCGGAAGATTGCCTTTGTTGGTGATTATCTGCCTCGCAAATGCGGTATTGCCACCTTTACCTCGGATGCCCTGACCGCCATCGCGGCGGAATATCCCCGGAGCCAATGTTTCGCGGTACCAGTCAATGATCTTCCCGGTGGCTACAAGTATCCCAAGGAAGTTCGCTTTGAAATCGAGGAACAAGATTTGCCTTCCTATCTGCGTGCGGCTGATTTTCTAAACATCAGTAATGCTGATTTGGTCTTTGTGCAGCATGAATTCGGAATTTACGGCGGCCCCTCCGGCAGCCATTTGCTGGCGTTACTGCGCGAGTTGCGTATGCCCGTCGTTACGACGTTGCATACTGTGTTAGCCCACCCCAACTTGGAGCAACAACGAGTAATGCAGGAATTGATCACGCGCTCGACGCGCTTGGTGGTAATGGCCCAGCGAGGGCGAAAGATGTTGGAGGAGATTTACCAGGCGCCGCCGGCGAAGATTGATGTCATACCGCACGGCATTCCCGACATTCCGTTCGTCGACCCGAATTTTTACAAGGACCAATTTGGCGTCGAAGGGCGGCTGGTATTGCTCACGTTTGGTCTGCTCTCGCCAAATAAAGGTATTGAAAATGTGCTCAATGCACTCCCGGACATTATCGCCGAATTCCCCAACACGGTTTACATCGTGCTGGGTGCCACGCATCCCAATCTCGTCCGCGAGCAGGGAGAAACCTACCGTCTCAGCCTCGAACGGCTTGCCAAGAAGAACAAGGTCCAGAAAAACGTCATCTTTTACAATCGCTTCGTGGAACTCGAAGAACTCAAAGAATTCATCGGCGCGGCGGATGTTTACATCACGCCTTATTTGCATGAGGCGCAAATCACTTCAGGCACGCTGGCTTATGCTTTCGGGGCCGGCAAGGCGGTGGTCTCCACGCCTTATTGGCACGCGTCGGAATTGCTGGCTGAAGATCGGGGGGCAATTGTGCCGTTTGGCGACGCCAAAGCAATTGCCCGCGAAGTCATCGGCTTATTACGCGATGAAAATCGCCGCACGCTTATCCGCAAGAACGCCTACAAGCTCGGACGCGAGATGGTCTGGAGCAGCGTGGCCCGGCTTTACATGCGGTCGTTTGAATTGGCTCGGCTCGAAGGCGCCGTGCAATCACGGAAATTATTCGCCACCAAAACGCTGGATGAGCAACCACGGGTGTTGCCGGACTTGAAATTGGAGCACCTGTCGCGAATGACCGATTCTACCGGTCTCTTTCAACACGCCATCTTCACTGTGCCAAATTTCTCTGAAGGCTATTGCACGGATGACAATGCCCGGGCGTTTATCCTCTCGGTCCTGTTGGACAAGATGGAGCAGGAGCCGGAAGGTGTGCGCACGCTGGCCACGATTTACGCGGCGTTTCTGCATCACGCATTCGATTCCACAACGAAACGTTTTCACAATCACCTCAGTTTCGATCGGCGCTGGCTCGATGATAAAGGCTCGGAGGATTCGCACGGTCGGGCTCTTTGGGCCTTGGGCTTTGGCGTTGGGCGCTCGCCGTATCGGAGTTTTCAAGTCATGTCCGGCCAGATTTTCACCCAGGCGCTGCCGGCCGCCACCGGATTCACTTCGCCTCGGGCGTGGGCTTTCACTTTGTTAGGCATCGACGAATATCTGCAACGGTTGAGCGGCGACCGATTTGCACAGGAGGTCCGGGTTACGTTGACGTTACGGCTAATGGAACTGTTCGATCGGAGCGCCAAACCGGAGTGGCCGTGGTTCGAGGACGTGCTTTCCTATGATAATGCCAAGCTTGCCCACGCCTTGATACTGAGCGGCAAAGCCACCGGCCAAACTCCCGTGTATGAACGCGGGCTGGAGACATTGCGCTGGCTGGCCAAAATACAAACGGCCGAAAGCGGCGATTTCCAGCCGATCGGCAGCAATGGGTTTTATCCGCGTGGCGGACGTCGCGCGACCTTTGACCAGCAACCCATCGAAGCACACGCTATGGTCTCAGCGTGCCTGGAAGCCTATCGTGCCACCTCCGACAGATGGTGGTATGAAGAGGCCCAACGTGCCTTCGATTGGTTTCTAGGATGGAACGATCTGGGGTTGGAATTGTATTCTCCGACCACCGGCGGCTGCCGCGATGCTCTGCATGTGGATCGGGTAAATCAGAATCAGGGCGCTGAATCCTCGCTCGCCTTTTTACTGTCCCTGGCGGAACTACAATTGGTGCAAAACTCAGTAACGATTTTTAATCAACCGATTTCATAATACTCACCGATGAAGCCTGCAATCGTCCAACGCACCCAGGTGGTTTTACATGCGGACCGAACCCGCGTTCTGCTTCGGCCCTTCTTGCTCGCCCATGATTCACCTGGCATTGTGCCTGGCGCCGCCGGCCAGCGTGCCTTCCGAATATGCGCGAGTGTCATGGCGCTGCCCGAAAGCGAAGTTCAAGCGTTGTGGAGTGAGGTGCGGGCGGAGTTCGGAGATCGCCATGCCAAAACCCGCGAGTTTCTTAAGCGCCGCTTCCAGCAGGTGCGCCCATATTTGACGGCAGCAGGCACAATCTCCGAAGCTCGCGAGTTGCTGCTCGGCGCGTATTTCAGCCACGAGTATTCGCTCGAAGCGGCCGCGTTGTTCAATCCTTCCATTGTGCCGCACCCCGATCAGTCGGATTTGCCAAAGGGCTCGCTGCGTTTCGTCCTGAGCCTGCGGGCCACGGGCGAGGGCCACATCTCATCGATTACTTTTCGAACTGGAATTCTGGATGAAGCGAACAACATTACGATCAACACACCCACCCGTTACTGCCTGGAACCGGAGCAAATGCCCAGCGAATCTTACGAAAAAGGAATATTTGAGAGAAAACTCCGGGAACTGGGATTGATTGGCGACTTTAGCAGGCAGGTGTTGGCTGAATTGGGACACTCGTTCACATTGGATCAATTGCAGGCAAGTGTGGACCAAGCTGTGACCCTGTTCGGAGCGCGTAACCAGGATGCAAAGGCAACCGCTCGCAAGGCGCTGATGCTGGCGCAATCCAATTACGAAGTGCAATTCGCTGCAGACTCCCGCCTGTCCGAACGCGTTCTGTTTCCGAGCACGCCGTCTCAAAGCAAGGGCATCGAGGACGCGCGCTTTGTTCTTTTCCACAATGACGACGGCACGACGACTTATTACGCGACCTACACGGCATACGACGGCAAAATGATTCTGCCACAATTCATCGAGACATCCGACTTTTTACATTTTAAATTCATCACCCTGAATGGGGAAGCCGTGCAAAATAAAGGCATGGCACTCTTTCCGCGCAAGATCAATGGCCACTACGTCATGCTGGGCCGGCAGGACTATGAGAATATTTATGTGATGTTTTCCGATCATCTGCACTTTTGGAATACTGCGCAAGTCCTGCTGGAGCCAAAGTTCCCGTGGGAATTTATCCAACTGGGTAATTGCGGATCGCCGATTGAAACAGAAGCCGGCTGGCTCGTGATTACCCATGGCGTTGGCGCAATGAGGAAATACTGCATCGGTGCGTTTTTACTCGACCTTGAAGACCCTACGAAAGTGATTGGCCGATTGCGCGAACCACTCATCACGCCCAACGAAAATGAACGCGAAGGCTACGTTCCCAACGTGGTTTATTCCTGCGGCAGTCTGCTGCGGGAACGGCAACTTATCATCCCTTATGCCATGTCTGACTCAGCCACCACGTTTGCTACCCTGGAATTGGACGCGGTGCTGTCTGCCATGGAGTAGTTACAGGCAATAAGAGAAACCATCGCCTCGGCTCCTCTCAATGCGAGGCAGGCGCTTCTTTTTTTACGATCTCGATAAATTGTTCGAGGACCTTGGAATGGTTCTCGCGATGCCAAGCAATTCAATAATCGGCTTTGGCGGAATTCTACTCCGGCGGTCAGCAAGTGACCAACGACTTCGGAAAAGGACATTGTGACGTCCTGCGTAGCCTTCGCAGCTTTCGTAATAGCCTCAGTATTCATAGTTGTCTCTGTTAATTATGACAAAGCGAAGCCAGATAACGGAAAGGAAAATGTCCGTGTGCCTCCACGCCTCAATGATACGGACGGTTGCCCGCTCCATTGACAATCAGCTCTCACTTTGGTTTCCTTGAAGCATCGATGAAAGCGCAAAAACACACCCTGCTGATCGTCGATGACGACGAGAACCAGAGATTTCTCGCCCAGCATACCTTTCAAGCTCTGGCTACCAGATACAAAGTCCAACTCGCCACAAACGGCGAAGAAGCCATTGCTTACCTCAAGGGCGAAGGCCCCTTCGCCAATCGCAAAAAATTCGAGTTTCCTTCATACATCCTCACTGACTTGCAAATGAGCCCTGGGGGCGGCTTTCACCTCTTGGAATTCATCAAGACCCATCCGGCGCTATCAATAATTCCCGTCGTTATGCTTTCCTCCTCTGAGGACGCCGATGACATCCGGCAGGCTTATCTCCTCGGCGCAAGTTCCTTCTTCGTCAAGCCGCCCAGCCTGAGCGGGCTAAAAGCCCTGCTGCGAAAAATTCACGATTACTGGACGGAGTGCGAAGTGCCAGAGGTCGACGCAGAGGGTTACGCGCTCCCAACCCGGGATACCGGTCGCTTGGGTGAACGTTACAAAAAGCCCAAGCGTTGACCGGAAGGGCCACGTAAACGAAAAGCCGCGAAGGAGGTTCCGTTCTCCCGAATAAGCCAGTCAATGAATCGGACTATCGGTTCATAGCACCCCCTGTGACAACGGTCTGCGCCGTCGGTTGGGGCTTCGGGCCTGCGATGGTGTTGTCTTTTGTTGCCGCTCGTATTCGCTCAAGGCTGGCATTTCCAGTCATTGTGGAACCCGAGCATCGGCGCTGGATGCGTCCAAGTATTCGCGAATCTATTTCAAGACAGCGAGCTCATACGCCCGTGGACAGTGGCGGTTGCCCAATTTCTCCTTTCGCTGGCCGGAAACTTTCAGGGCACATGCTCGCTTTGAGCCAGAAATCCCGGACGGATTTGCTAAGCTGCACGAGATCAAGGAAGTCATACGGCTTCATTAAGAAGGAGTGCGCACCGAGTCGGTAGGCGTCGTTCACATCCCTCATTAGGTCTGAGGACGTGAGAACGATGATGCGGAGGCCCGAAAGCCCTGGCTGACTTCGCACCCATCCGATGATTTCAAACCCGCTGAATCCAGGCAGTCTTAAATCGAGCATGAACAAATCCGGTAATGGGTATTCGTCACGATTGGAGTATTTGCCTTCTCCTTTAAGATACGCCATGGCTTCCAAGCCACATGACACCACATGCACAGGATTTTTGAGATCGGCTTCGGCGAATGCTTTTCGGATGAGCAGGAAGTAATCCTCCTCATATTCAGCAATTAAAATAACGGAACGTCCGGGCATTAAGCTGCTTAGGTCATCCGAATACTGAATCCCATTCAACATCCGTTATATGGAGTGTTCACCTGGTGGCCCGCGTTAGACCCGGTCCCAAGCAGATTTGGAATGAGGGAGAAATAGATAGGGTAGCATTCTGGACACCCTAAACTGGCGCGATTGGCTTTTGACGTCTCGTGCGCTTTAGTGGCTAAATGGAAGATTCTGTTTGATGCGATAGACATCAGTCGGTCCGAGGAAGGAGGCTTTCCATAACGATTGTCGCCGCTTGGAACTTTGCCTTGGAGCAAATGACGTTTGCCGGCTCCGCGGAACAAGACTTTGCCGGTTCCTGTAACCTTGAAACGTTTGGTGACCGACTTTTTCGTTTTAATTCCTTTGGGACGTCGCATAGGTTTCGCCTTGTTTGAAGAGTGCGAATATTTCGCATGCTCAGGAGGTCGTCAAAGAGATCCTACAGGTTTCAAAACTTTTCTCCGGACAATTGACTCAACTGATCTTTGAACTCCGCAGCAGCGGCGTCCAGACCGGCTCCCGGCCGTTCATACCATTGGTGCAGCCCCGCTCGTAATCCCGGCTGGAGCAGATGCTCGACCGCCTCGTAGGCCCGCGCGGAGTGAGGCCCGTCCAACATGTGAAAAAGATCTCGCGCGGCTATCAGGGCGTGAATTTGGCGCAATGAATCTGAAGAATCTTTCGCTTCAGCAAGATTTATTTCGTAACACCTCTGCAGTTGTGCGTCGCTGAATTTCACAATGTGCGTAGTGCCAAATCAGAGTTCATTGGGTCGGCTTCACCCACTTTTGGAATGACGGCATGGGAAGCCGACTCGGATTGCGCGGCAACGAAAGCTGTCACGCGCCGATTTCCTTCGGCGACATCTTCATTGGTCATTCGAAACGTCAATGCGCTGGCGGCGGTATCAGAATTTCGGCAGCCTTGTCGGGCGGCAAGCTGAAGCCATTTGTAGGCTTCGATCCTCGATTCGCACGCATTTGCCGCCTTCCGCTCAAGACTGGCGCGAAGATAGATGATGCCCAGCGCGTGCTGGGCCGCCGCATCACCCAAGCGCGCGGCGCGGTCAATCCACATGATCGATTGGGCTTTATCAACCGGCACCCCCTGGCCTTGGGCGTACATGGTTCCGAGGTTAAACTGAGCCTGGGCATGGCCCTGCTCGGCGGCTTTGAGGTACCAGCGCGCTGCCAGCGCATAATCCAGCGAGGAGCCCTTTCCGTTGCCGAATTGAAACCCGAGGCTGAATTGCGCCTGGGCATCGCCGCTTTCCGCGCGGCTCTCAAGAGTTTCCTGAGCCGGCGCGGCCGGGTGACCGAACCATCGCCGAAAGAATAGTGTATTCATACTCGTGAACTGTTAGTGACCGCTTTACAACGACGCGGACGCGCGCTTAGAGAACAGCGTGCTGCCGACGAATGGTTGTCCGACTCTAAAGACGGTCGTCCAAAAAGAGAGCCTTAGCGTGCGACGGCTTCCACTTCACTTTGATAGTCTCACCGTCTGACGGAATAGCCACTTATATCTTCGGGTATTTCGGCGCAGCTTTTGGCTGGAAGCGGAACGTCACGGCGACACCATCGTGCGTTCAAAGCGCATTGAGCGGCTAGGCGGACGTTTGCGAACCACTATTTTTTGGGATGGGGGATTTCCAGCCTTGCGGCTTCTGACGGTTTATTCCTGTCGGCCTGGTCAATTGGACCACTTCTGGCATGTCGAAGCCGATTTTGTCCTCGATGATTTCTCGCAAGGCAATATCCGCAACTCGCATATTTGTTGCTTCGGCAATCAGTGGCCGACCGGTCGCCCCGCCACCGGCGTTCAGTTGCCGGACCCGGCTTGAAACTAGATTCACTAGGACATGCGGGTCGAGGACCTTGGCCAATGCTTGTTTAACCAGTTCGGCGTTCATATATGAGAGGTGCTTTTTTGGTGGAGTGATAGCGAGATTCTTGAGATCTATTTGGGTATTCATCAAAATTCTTCACGGGCCGTCATTTTCCCAAATATTTTAGCGGGTTGCGTATTCGATCGAGCCGTTCGGCTTCTCCATCTGCGCGCGCACGGCGATTTTTGAGCCGCGGGATACCGATGGAAAGTTCTCGCAAAACAGATCGCACCAGCTTCATGGAGCCCACGATGCTTTCGCGAATGAATTTAACCTTCACAATTCATGTCTTCCGGAGAAGTCGTATTCGATGTGGGGGCGGACGATTTGCTTCCAGCGCGAAACTCTTTTCGCACTTTTTCAACAATCTCGTCTTCCGTCATCTCGCCAGCCGTTTCAACGCGCACCGTCCGTTTGGCGTCGATCTTTTGTTCAATTCGCTTTCGTAATTCATCTTTTGCCTCCCCCGGACCGAAGATCAAAATCGCGGTCGCCGCAGCGATGCACGCTATGATCTCGTCATGAAAATCCGCAGGTTGGCCGCGGTATTCCCGCTCGCGCGAATTTCCAGCGGCAGCGCCGCGGGACTCATACGAGGGGCGCACGCGAGTCCGCCCGGATCGGCGGAGTTGCTTTTCGATGCTCGACGTGATTCGCCTTATCTCCTGACCTTGATCGGAAATTGTTACGATCACGGCCTGCCGGTGATCGATCCATAGACCTGCTGTTATATGCATTTGCTATCCTCCCGACATTCTGTGTCACGCTCGTTACCTCTCCACAAAATCCCTCACGCTGAGAAAGCTTCTTACCAGCCATGACTTCGGCCTCGATCCCTTTTGCTCCGGAGCTACGAGCTGTCTCGTGTTATGTTTCAGTTCTTCACGACAGCCGGGGCACTCGTCGGCATAAAGAAAATTTCCCAGTTTGATACGGCAGTGAGGGCATCTTGAAATATTCATTTGGGTTCTTGTCCTTCTGGATTGCTCAAGGAGCGGTCGCTCCGGAGCGTCCCGCCTCTCCTGAATTTGATATGACCAGTCGTTCGCCTCTGGCTGGCGCATTGCCGCGTCTCAGAATTTCCCTCCGAATGGCGCGGTAAAGCTCTCCGTCGGTCAGGGCGCGGTCGGCCATAACCACGTAAGTTCGGCCATGGACTTCATCGACGACAATGTTTTCAATGGATTCAGATTTCATGGTTGCTTTGGTCAGCAGCAGTTTTTCAATTCCAGGTCATGCCGAGCATCGGCAAATTTAAGGAGGATAAGCATTCCTCGAAGCCCATGAATTAGCGAATAATCCATCGCTGCCGGCATGGTTTTAAAGTCCAATGCTTCTGCGGCATCAACAGTCCAGCGCTCGGAATCTTTCAGGAAGTTCCCGTCGCCCGCTCGTTTCAATAATACTTTCATCCTCAACAGTAAGGCCGAAACTCTGAATAGATAATTATTAATCATGAAATATGCGGAGAATGGTGTGGAGCAGACGAGTCCGGGGAGAGGCCCAACCCTCTTTCGATGACGCGCATCGCTATCTCCTGCGCTTCGATAATGTCGTTCTTCTCCATGGCGACCCGGTAAGGCGTCCAAGCCTTGACCCTAGTGCGTTCCGCTTCCGTAAAACAGTTGCGCGCGAAAAAATGATCCATTTCAGTTTCAGGGGTCATGCTTTGTTTTTCTTCAATTTCGTGCGGACATCCCACGACTCGCTTTCATCACACGTCGGCATAACGCGCCTTGAGCATGGCGACGAATCGCGCGGCTTTTTGCTTCCGTCTTTTTCGCGCGCTCGGCTTTTCGAATCGGCGATGGAGGCGGACTTGCAGCAGCGTTTGCTCGCGGTCGAGTTTCTTTCGAAGCCGGCGCAAAGCTTTGTCAACTGGCTCCCGTTTTCTGAGCTGAACTTCAGACATATCCCAGAATCAATTTGTAACGCACGACGTTGCCACAAGGCCTTTTGCTTTGTTGGGGCTTTTCCAACGTGCCGTGACAGCAAAGTTTGCCCACAACGGAGTTGCTGCGACGAGTGACCGCTTCAGCAACTGCGTCGCTCAAATCAAAGCCGCCGGCCAGACATTCCCCGCTCTGGCAAACAAAAGAGAAGACGGACTTGGCGTGCCCGACGTTTACCTTATATCTCAAGGCGCCGGTTTGTGTGAGGCCATCCGGCTCAAAGTAGGTGAGTTCGGCTTTCAGCGATTTGAGCTTGGGAAATTTCTCGGCCAGACTGGGAGAGAGATTGGCGCGTTCAATTTCGCGCAGGCGGTATTCCGCCCGAGGATTGTTTTTTCTCGGAGGCATCATGGGTCGTGAAATCGGCCGACGAGGAGAAGACGCCTGCGAGCGTCCGCAAAAGGAGGGTCAAAGTCAGATACACTCTAGTCTGCTTCGCGCTCCTGCACAACCTTTGTTTCAGGATTGTTGTCGACCTTTCGCGATGTCCGCCAAATCCCGGCGCAAAGATTTCGGAAGAATTACTTTGCTATTATGCCCAATCGGGACGATGCTGCGGCCGTTCGTCAGATAGCTTGTCAGTTTCAAGCCTGGTAAATCCTCAGGTGAACTCAGTTCAGTGATGATTCTAAACCCGAAGGTCGGGAACAGTTTGGAGCCCAGGGTATGTCTTTAAGAACATCACAAATATGAGTAATAAATTGTTCGTCGGAAACCTTTCCTTCAACACCACCGAAAACGATCTTCAGGACGCGTTTGCCGCCCATGGCACTGTGCTTGAAACCAACCTGATGACCGATCGCGTCAGCGGACGCCCGCGCGGTTTTGGCTTCATAACCATGAGCACGGACGAAGAAGCGCAGAGTGCGATCAACGCTCTGAATGGCCAGCAAGTCGATGGCCGCGCGTTGACCGTCAATGTCGCCAAGCCCCGTGAAGAGCGGGCCGGCGGGCGCGGATTCGGCGGCGGCCATCGCGAGCACAGCGGCGCACGTAATCGCTATTGATTCGCAGAACATTCCAGGAGCGAGGTTTGGGTAAACCAGACCTCGCTCCTTTCGTTTTCGGCTGTGGCGTCCACGACGGGCTCCGCACAATTTTCGGCAGACTCTTTAGAAAGACAAAAGATGGAATCGAAAGAACAACATATTGAAGTGGAAGGCACCGTCGCGGTGGTGCTCCCGGGCACGATGTTTCGTGTCGAATTGGACAACCAGCATATCGTCCTGGCAACGATTTGCGGCAAAATGCGAAGGCGCTGGGTGCGGCTAACGGTCGGTGACCGGGTGAAAATGGAAATGTCGCCGTACGATTTGAACAAGGCACGCATTACGTGGCGGCTTCGCTGAAAAAACGGCGAGTGATGGCAGGATTGGATTCGCGTCAAGGTCCACAAGGACAGATTGGCCATGCAGATGCGCCATGGCGGCACAACTTTTTGAGTTCGGGTGCATGTCTCTCTTCGGCGTTGAACTCGATGCGGAATGTTCGTCTGCTGTCATCACTATCAACAAACTTTCGTAAATTCACTAAACACAGAATCTCGTCTAACCGGTCGGTTATTAAACTGCCGCCGTATTGACCGCAGAGTATTGTGTCTTCCGAGACGGTGAGGCATTCCCCAAATTCAAGTGTGATTCGAAAACCTGAAAGTTTCCGTTTGAAAATGCGCACTTTTTCACGCTGTAATGCCATGCGCTTCCAACTTGGCCGATCCAATCGCCCGGTTTTGAATCTCCGGGTTTTCGGAGCTTTGTTTTTTTTGTCTTTTTGTTTAAGACACCCGCTTCGTCACCGAAAAAAAGCCCGCCAAAAACTTGCCTGTGCAGGTTCAATGTGAGCGTTTCGGGTGCATGGCTTACCTGGATGAAAACGGAAACTGGATAGATTATGATACGGGCAAGCCCCTGCTTGGAAAAATACATCCTGTTGAATAACGAAACATTCTCGACTGCTCATAGGGTCCATACCCTATAGTGTCGTCTTCTGTAGTCGTCACAATGCCAACGGATTTAGGAGGTTGCGGACAAGGCTCCCCCTCTTTTTTTGATCAATTATGTCCAAAATGATTTTGATTGCTGACGACAACGAAAATGATGCAATGGAACTTGCAGAGTGCATCAGAAAAGCGGGGGCCAAAAACCCGCTCACGGTCGTTAGTGATGGGAAAGAAGTGATTGCGTATTTCAGAGGAGAAGAAAAGTATGCAGATCGCACCGAGTATCCACTTCCAAGCATTCTGTTGTTGGATATAAAAATGCCGGGACTTGACGGGTTTGAAGTCATGGAACGCCTCAGTTCCAAGAAATACGCTGAGGGTGTTTTGATTGTCGTTCTGACGGGATACGAACTGGCAAATATCAGGAGGGGGTATGAACTGGGAGCACGTTCTTTTCTCCCGAAACCCTGCCGGGTGGATGATATTCAAAATCTCATGCGGACGTATTCGACATATTGGGAATCAGACAAACCAATATCAGGCGGCAGCAAAGACACTGATAGGCTAGCACCATTGAGCTTGTGATTCGGCTGCCTCGCTTGGTTTTTTTCGGAAATTCAAATCTTTGGAATATTGCCGGGGGCACACTCTTCTTCGCCGTAGTGATGTAAATAACGTTTCACGCGTTCAACGGCGTGCCGGATTGTCCGGTCCCACTTTTGTGCCGTTCAACCGCCAAAGGGTGCGTTTCCAAATATCATTTTCCGTTGCTCAGAACTTCGCAGGGATGTTTGCAGCACATCGCAAAAATCTCATATTCGTTTCCATCGCGAACATAGCTCTCATGAAATTGTCGAGGAATCCTAATGCGCAAATGGCCGGACAGCGACGCCAAGGAGGTGGAGCAGAGGATGCTCGCTGAAGAAACGTGCGCTGTCCGACCGCATTCTCTTATACCCGCTTACACGGAATGTTTCAATATAAAACGCTGTTACACCGTCACTTATGCAATGCATATACCGAGGCTCGGCACGCGTCGACTCGCCGATGGAGCAGATTGGCCTAACCAAAATCATGCTCTCCTAATTATCGTTGCAGCCGACATTCCCCGGAGATATATGTTTTCGATGCTTGGAGAAGCTTGTCCGACCTTTTTGGTAGCCGAAGACAACGAAAACGACGTGGTTCTGCTGCGGCACGCGTTCACAAAAGCACGGCTTACCATTCCAATGCAAGTTGTTCGCGACGGCAAGGAAGCGATTGACTGCCTAAAGGGCTGCCAGGCATCCGGCACGTTCCCGTCCTTGCTTCTCCTCGATCTCCATATGCCCAAGTATGACGGGTTCGAAGTGCTTCAGTGGATACGCGAACAACCGGGCCTTCGGAGAATGGTTGTGATCGTCTTTACCACGTCCACATTACCAGCAGACAAGAACCGCGCATACGACCTCGGCACGAATGCATATCTTACAAAGCCGATGGACACCGACGGGCTAGCGGAGCTTATGAAGACCCTCCATGATTTTTGGGTGAAGTTCAACGAATGCCCAAGCTGTCACGAAATTTCTTGAAAGATTTCCAATTCTGGAGGGTATTCCTTATGCTGACCTGTCGCCAACTTTATGGATTCCCGTTTTTGCCGGTATCCTCCGTCGGATAGGAGAAACGCTTGTCCGAAATGGCGCTGCTGAACTCCGACTGGGACAGACTTTCAACGTGGATGTCCGCGAAAAGGAAATGCTTCCGTTGGTTATGGGGGAACATTGAACCCGAGGGAAGAAATGGAACGCTCGCTATGCCGGTGAAAAAGCCGCGCGATTGGTGCGCCACTTCGAGGAAATATACGGTTCGTGACGGCGCAAGGCAGACAGACATATTGTGCGCATGGCACATCATGCATTGCATTTGATAACTGTGGTCAATCGGGCCGGTCACCGGGTCACTCCCCGTATCGGTAGGGCAACGATAGACATCCCTCGATTTCAGGTAGGGGAAAAGCTGGCCCTTGGCCAAATTGCCCAGATCGTTTCCGGGCGGCGGCGCATTCGTCGGGTATAACCATTCGAGGATGGTCGGCAGGCGTCCGGTGTCGCCTTCATACACCATGCATCCGATGCCCAGCTGGCGGATATTATTGACGCATTTGATGCTTTGGGCGGATTCTTTGCTTCGCGCGAGCGCCGGGAGAATCAAGGCCGCAAGGACCGCAATTATGGCAATCACCACCAGCAGTTCGATGAGCGTGAAGGCCCGCGCGAGACGCGCCCGCCAACAAACATCAAATCTGGAGCATGTTCCTTGCACAGGTCGCGTCGTTAGCCGGTGCGCCGTTTGCGGCAGTAGCCAAACAGAACGCCGCCACCAATGACAAACAAAGCGCTTGTCGATGGTTCAGGCACGCTGGTGACAACGCCTTCGCGAAACCATAGATCACGGTCTGTGCGGGCAGCGCCCGACTGTATCAGATCGCCGCCGGTATATTGAATAAACGTGATGTTTGCCAGGACCGAGCTTCCGCCGCTCACAATCACGGGCTCGAAATAATACTGAGTTCCGGGGGTTAGCGAAATCGGGTCTGAGAACAGAAAATCATAAGTGCTGGACGAACTGGCAGGTAACATTATCGGCGTGCTCGTGCCAAGAAGGGAGCCGGTGATCGAATCGCTGCGCACGTTCACGGCTACGGTGCTTGCGCTCGATCCGAAGTCGATCAATTGGAGGTCGACGAAATTAAGCGAATCGAGCGTCGGCGTGAAGGATTGGCCAAAAGGCGTTTGCGTAAGCGCCACTGAACTGTCGGTCGTTCCCGTTGACTGTTGGTCATAAACGAAAGTGCCCTGGGCGGCCGCGAAGCGAGCGCCCAAGACGAATGCCGTGATAAAGAATGCAATTTTCATAATGCTACTGCGCGGGTAATTGAATTGGGGCAAATGTGACATGCTCGATGTGGCCTCCGACGGAATCAGGCACGGGGATCGAGGTTGTGACAAAATTTGATCCTTGCGCATTCCAATGCACGATGAAGAGGCCCGCGCCTGAAATCTCTCCCGCCTGGACGACAAGCAAATCGCCGACATGATCTGTGAAGTAGTCCGCGGGAAGCTCCATTACCGAATCGTTGTTAAAGGCCGTAAGATAGAGAGGCATATTAGCCGGAATAACGTCAAAATCCTCCGGCTCGATCCCGTTGGTGCTGAACGTCGTTGTATCGTAGGACGTGACCGTTCCGCTGGCTGATATTGTAAATATTGTCTTGGAATTTTCATCTCCCGTTATGATTTTCCCCGCCCACGGCCCCCATTTTTGCGCGTCGTTTGTGAGTGTCGTCACGCCTTCAAGATGCAGGGTGTCGATCTGCGCGAGCAGAGTCGGATGGGCGTTGGCATCGACGCTCCATACGCCTTTCAATCCGAGATCATTGTTTCCACTTGTCACGGCGATAATATGATTGCCGAAAGTGCCGGTTTGATCCATGCAAATGCCGCCTCGCAGCAGCTTGGCGTTTGTCTCGACCGAATTTGTCAAAACGCACCAATCCAGATTCGACCGGAGAGCGCCCGCCGATAACCATCCGATCCCTGTGTCGCTGCTGAAAAACATGTCGCCGTTCGTGAATCCCGCCGAGTTGGTCGCAACGCCAGCGGCCATTCTGGGGGCCACAAAATATACTTCGTCGTTCAAACCCGAGATGCCGGACCAGTTCGTCGTCAGGACGCCACCACTCGCATAAATCCGGCCGAAGTTAAAAGGAACCCCTGAACTATTGTAGAATTCCGAAACGAGGAGGGAGTCTGAGGGGGCATAGTAGTCAATGCCAACAACCCCGTCGAACCCGGACGCAACCGGGAAAAACCCAATTGTGTCTTGAATCGTAATGGTCGCATTCGAAGGGTCTCCAAGGTAATACGAGTTTCCGTTCGTGACGAGCGTTGCCGTCACGGTTTCGTCACCTTCGATCAGCGCGTCCTGTATCGTCTTGATATAGATGTTTGTGGAGAGTTCTTGATCTGCGAAGGTGATCCTGTTCGGGACCGTTTGATAATCCACGCCGTTGCTTGCCGTGCCGCTGATCATCAGATTGACGGTCAAAGGCGGATATTCGCTCCGCACATCGTAGCGAGTCACGGTAAAATAGCCGTCTTGTCCCACGCCGAGGTCGGAATTGGTCTCAATGGCGTCCGGCCCCGGAGAGATGCTCATCGTCGTCGAACTATCAAAGATTTGAACCGTCTGGGACTCATAGTTCGTGTCCGGATTGATGAAGTAGGAATTTGTGGGCACCAGCGTTATTGTCACGCTTTTAACGCCTTGCAGAATACTTTCGGCGAGCGGAGTAATGCTCAAATCAACACTGGACACTCCGTCGGGAAAGACAAGGGAGCCGGTTAAGAATGTATAATCCACACCGTTACTCGCCGTGCCGCTCACCGTATAGGCAGCTGTAATTGCCGGGTATTCATTTTGCGCGTCGGAACGGCTGAATACTACGTCTCCCGCTCCCGCCGGAACGCCCAACGGACCGTCGGGACGATATGCCATATTCGTGTCCTGAAAGACGCTGATGACGGTGAAGGAGTCCAGAATCGAGATGGATGCGGACGCCGCGTTAGGGTCAATCAAGTAGCTATTGGTCTGCTGAATTGTGAGGGTCACGATCTTATTCCCCTGCATCCGGTTATGATCGAATGGCACTACGGAAATGTTCGTAATGGGGGTGTCGCCCGCCGGAAGAGTCGCCACTCCGGTCAGATTGCTGTAATCCACTCCGTTGACTGCATCGCCGCCAATGGTGTATTGAACCGTCAAATCATTGCTTAAATTGTAATAGCTCCGAAGCTGGAAATATCCCGCCTGCCCGGGGTCGCCGGTCGTAGGGTTCGGTTGGATCGCATCCTGACCATATGAAATAGCGAGAACTGGATTTGCATGGTGTGCCCGGAAGAACATCTGCGAATTCGTGTCTATATTGAATGTCGAGAAAGGAGTTTCGTTTGTATCCGCCGCCCCCGTGATGTATTCGCCCAAAGTCCATGCTTCTCCGTCGCCGCTTAACACATTGCTCGAAAGGAGTTGGTAATGTTCATCCGGAACTGTGCCATGCAGGAGAAGAGAAGCTTGCTGATTGACGATATCCACGTTCGTGATTTCGAGCCACAGATCATTCGACCCGAAGACGATCGACTGGAAATAGTTCGAGTAGCTCCCGCCGCCGCTATCATTCGTGCCGCCTGGATCGATTGAATCGGCGCTCATGGTGTCGTTCGCGCTCATGGCATCGAGTTCCTCTGCGGTCATAAGAAGATTCCAATCATTCGTGTTGTCCTGCACTTCATAAATTTGCCGGACGGCGTCGATGGTGACGATAGGTTCCGCGCCGTCATACGGGTCAAACGGAAGAGGAACATCACCTTGCGATTGTATGCGGTAAGTCTGGGCTTGAACCTTTGTCGTGAACATTGCACCACAAAGGAGCAGTGCGAAACTGACGAGCAGACTGATTCGGCGGTTAGCTTTGGTTCTCATTGGTTGCTTTCTGATTCCCGCTCCGATGGGGTTAATAGCATGATTGCTGCCAACTGATTTTTGCTAAGGCTCCTCACTCAGAACGGTTAAGTGTTAGGTTTTTTTGTTTAATTTTTTCAAAATGAAGCCCTGACGTGATCGCTCCGCGTCATTTTCACCCATGCATGCGGGAACTTGACGCATTGTCGAAAACATCTGTCACCGCCGTGGCGCGGCCACGTTCCATCTAGCGATGAGGGGACTGCGAATAGGTGAAAGAATGGCGACTGCCATCGCCAACAGAATTCCCAGACTGGTCTTCATAGTTTCCTTTCCCGAACATGCCCATCCCAATGTTTGCGACCGTTAATGCGAGGATTTCTTCTTCCGCGCATCGTGTCAGAGTATTTGCCCCCCCCCCGAGGCATGTCAACCACGAAAGGGCCAATGTTCACAATATGTTTTGCGCTACCCCGCGCAAAATTCGTTGTGGTTTTGGACGTGTCATTTTCTCCAAAAAGGGGCGCGACTCGCGCCTTGATCCTTTCCTTTAGCGCGTCTTGCCGCGCCGCCTCATCGGGCGACACGACGAGTGAGCGCACGAGTGCGTCGAATTCAGTCTCTGAATCCCGTATCATGGCATCACCGTCAGTTGCACGAGGCTGCTTCCCACATACGTGTAGACGTTGTCCGCCGCGACCCCATAAAGTCCGGCGTCGGATGCCTGGGCCCTCGCAATGGTGTATGAGGCGTTCGTGGCCGCAAGGATCAGATTGGTGCCGTAATACCATTGATAGTGAAACGGAGGCGTGCCGGCGACAAGGACCTTGAACGTGGCCTTCGCGCCGGTCTTCACCGTGAGTGACGACGGCTGCTTTTTTATCGAGATCGGCGTGATGATGGTGAGGAGAGCGCCCCGGCTCATGACCGGCGTGCCTCCCGACGTGACGGCGACCTTGTAAACGCCCGCCTGATTCTTGGCGACGCTGTTAATCCACAGGCTGTCCGACGTGGCACCCGGGATCGGCTTCTTGTTCAGATACCATTGATACGTGAGGTATTGCGACGGTTCCGCGTCCACATAGAAGAACGCGGAGCTTCCGAGGAACGTCCAGTCGCTTTCGGGCTGGGTCGTGATGGTGACTGTTGGATTGGGATCGCCCTTGCCCTTGACGGCAACCGCCACGAACGTCTCGAATCCGATGGTGATGTCGAACGACGAGGCGACCCAATTCGGAATGAGGCCCATATTGTGATACGAATCGAACAGCGTCTCATCCATGAGCGGCTTGCCGGCGACGGGGGCGAGGTCGTCGGGCGAAAGGCCGTAGTAGCTGTAGTATTCGATATCCGAGGTGATGACCTGGAATTTGCCGGACTTGAGCAAAAAGCCGATGTCATGTTGAAAGCTGTTATCATCGATCAGCGTATAGCGGTCGAGGGAGATCGTTTGGGAAATATCCCTGCCTCTGCCGGGCGAGGCGAAAGCGACGAGGCAGAGCGCGAGGATGCAAAGGAAGCGAGTGGCCGATTTCATGAGAGCCTCAATTCTTCGGGATCGGCGGCACGGTCTGCGCCTCGCGCATCTTCTCGGCCATTTTGGTGGCGAGCAGGTTGGCATTCTCATGGACGAGCGCCTTGCGGAGGTTCCACACCGCGCACACTGAGCAGACTGCCCACAGGATCAGGGCGACGGGAAGCAGGACCACTGTCATGGCGAGAAACAGCGAAATGACCAGGAGAATGGAGGAGACGATGAATCCGGCCCAACGCTTTTTGATGAGGAAATACAGCGGGGGGACGAAGATGGCGGTGAGATAGATCATACGGGTTCCTTTCCGGGTTCGAGGTTAGTTTTTGGGCGTGTTCTGCGTCATGTTGCGGGTTTCCATTCCCCCTCCCGAATATGTGTAGCTCGCGACCACGTTGTTCGTGAGAGTGGCGGAAAGAGTCTTGTGCTTGGCGCGGGTGCCGCCCAGGAATGGTCCGGCATACGGAATGAAGCTCTCGCCCTTCACCCTGGCTTCGGAATATGTCCAGCTCAGAGTGACGCCGCCGTCGGAATTCACCATGCGGTTCTCCGGATCGCCGAACATCTGGACGAGTTCGGCTTCGGTGGTCTGGCCCTTCTTGATTTGGTTGATTTTACTTTCGTCGAAGTTATTGCCCACGGAGGCGCAGCTCGCGGCAAAGAGGGCGAGGCAGAGAATGACGGACAGGGATAGTTTGTTCATAGTGGTTAGTGGTTGAATCCTGAGAGAAAAACATCCCCAAAGTATGTACCCCCCCCCCCCCCCCCCCCCCCCAATACCAAAAATTTTTTTGTTTTCACGCGCCTCATCCCAAACCGGGTGTTGTTTTTTTTGTGTTTTTGAAAAAAAAAAAAAAATGCCCCCCCC
>Ga0134128_10002687_pt1 | contig 21934 bp, 16 predicted proteins | sample KB31754_FD_96462 | JGI IMG/M metagenome (GOLD analysis project Ga0134128, IMG submission 96462) | Terrestrial soil microbial communities with excess Nitrogen fertilizer from Kellogg Biological Station, Michigan, USA - KB3-175-4 | ecosystem: Environmental > Terrestrial > Soil > Unclassified ... | reverse complement strand
GGATCGATTCGGCCAGGATACGAAGATCCATCGGGATTTCGGGCGCCTTCGTGCTGGCGCTCGGCGCAGTTACATGGTGCGCCAGGAGCGGCAGTTCAGCGTTGCAGAAGTCACAGACTTTGAGATGGTCTTTGACGAGCATTTCGGCTTCGGTCGAGAGGGTTTGAGAGCGAAACGAGAGCAGCGTCGCTGAGGCTGGGCACGCGGCGGTCTTCAGAAATGGGATTGTCGTTTTTGACGCCTTCATTCCATCCATCCTGAGGTTTCAACGTATCAAAACGCACAATTCACCCCACCTTCCAGAGCTTTCCAACGCTTTTTCCTAAAGTTTTTGCACTTTTCTTCGGGTGTAAAAAGATGTTGCTCGTTATTTAAACTGATGTTACCATGACGCTCGTAGTCAGGGCCGGGTCTGACGCATCTCCAGGAACATCACCGCTATCCCGCGGTAAATAATCTGGCAAAAAACTAGAACATTCGAACAGCTTGTCGGCTGGGTACCCAACCTATCCGGACTCACCTGCCTTAATTCTCAGTGACGAAACTCTCAGACGACGTAGGGCCAACACGGACAATCCTGTGAAATCCATAAGTGAAGATCCTGAAAAAACCGCGGAACTCGAACCGGGCGAAAAGCGCCCGATGCCCAGAGAGCGCCGCAACGACCGGCACGGAAAGAATGCGAAATGGGTGGAAAGCCTCCGCTCTTCGGACGTCAATCGTCTCTGGACCGACCTGCACCGCATAGTTTCTCATCACCCGCTGGTCAGAGCTTCGCGTAGTGCCGGGCTGCTGGTTGAAGAAGGAATGGGAGCGGCTTACACCGACCTCACGCAGGAGCTATTCGTTCAACTGCTCAGCAAAAACCGTTTCGAGCATTATCTCGAGACGGCGATGACCGACTACGAGATTGAGTGTGAGATCAGCCAGATCGAGTTAACGAACCTGCTGACAGCAGAACTTCGCAAGCGTCACCCGGAGAGTTATCGTCTGGCGCGACGCATTTCCACGTTGATCCAGTCGAGCCCGAACTTTCGTCGTTTTGATTCGAGCGGTATGGACGACGAGCCGCACCGGCGTTTGGCCGACCGTGTTTACGGGTTAAGTGAGTGGAACGACAACAAGATGCGGCGTGGAGCGCATGACGTCGAACAGCGCGTGCAGATAATTCCCGTGCGGCAGCGAGACACAAGGATGGTGGGTTGTACGGGGGATTCGCAGATTGTGATCAGCAATGCGGATCTGGAAGATTTGATTGTGTCGGTGCTGGACGCGGTTGATTCCCCCGTTGACGTTCGCACGCTCCGAAGTCTGGTGATGTCGCGTTTGCCGGTGATGGACATTTATCTCGTCCCACTCGACGGCGACGACAGCGACAATGAGAACGGCAACAGCTACGAGCCCGTAGACAAGCGCGAAAACCCCGAAGAAGGCCTCATGCGGCGTGAGTCTGAGCGGGAAGCGGCGGGATTTGTCGAACAGTTTCTGGCGAGTTTGAACGAAGCGGTGCGTGGCAAAGTTAAGCAATACAACCGCATAATCGGTGTGCTTTGGTACTGTTATTTGAGCCCGGATCACGCGACGCAACTGGAAGTAGCGGCGGTATTGGGCGTTTCTGATTCATTGGTTTCGGACTATCGCCGCCGCATCGAGCAGGAGCTGCGGGCGCTGTCGTTTACGGAGGTTGAAGAGGCGAAACAGTTCGAGATGGCGCTGCGGAAACGGGTGCAGACGCTGATGTTTGAGATGGAAGAGAAAGAAGTAACGGTGTAGTTCAGCGGGTGATATCTTTTTGGGCTCGAGACGCGCTCTCCTTGGACTACAAGGCGAGCGCGCGGCATTTTATCCACGATTACACAGATAGCTTTCCTTTCTTTCGTTTTTCAGACCAGAGCCGTAAGATGAGCGCGAGGTATGCCGAGAGACATGACGGATCGTGTGCCTGTAGTAAGTGTAATTATTCCCGCGTATAACGTGGCGCCTTTTATTGGCGACACGCTGCGATCAGTGCTGGCACAAACTTTCTCTGAATACGAAGTGATTATCATCAACGATGGCTCTCCCGATACGGTTGAGCTGGAGACCGTACTTGCGCCATATTTGGATCGCATCACCTATCTGAAACAACACAATCAGGGAGCCGGCGCAGCTAGAAATACCGGCCTTCGCGCAGCACGCGGCGAGTTTGTGGCGTTCCTCGACGGAGACGACGAGTGGGTACCCACCTTTCTAGAAAAGCAAATCAGGTTAATAAGAAGTGGCCCGGGCTATGACCTCGTCTATGCCGATGCCCAGCTCTTTGGAAACTCTCCAAAAGCACGCGGAACCGTGATGCAGCGAGAGCCTTCCGACGGACCGGTAACGTTTGAGAGTTTGCTGGCAGAGCGATGTCTGATAAACACGTCCACCGTTGTTGCTCGTCGTGAGCCGATTCTCGAAGTCGGTCTTTTCGATGTGACCCTCCGCAATTCACAGGACTTCGATTTGTGGGTGCGATTAGCCAAACGAAATGGAGCGCGCATGACCTATCAAAGAGAGGTATTGGCGCGCCATCGCGTTTGGAATGGCAGTCTTGCATCGGACGGAATCAAATCCGTAGAAGGCGAATTGAAGGTATTGGCAAAGGTCAGCCAGAGAGCTGATTTGACGCCGGGAGAACGAGAAGCTCTGTCGCGCACAGTTTCGCTGCGTTCTGCCAGCGTCGAAGTCGATCGCGGAAAGAGATCGCTATTGCACGGTGAATTCGAAGCTGCTGCGAAATCTTTTCGTTTTGCAAACGATTATTATCGCAATTGGAAACTAACCATGGTCTTGTGGTGCTTACGCATCGCGCCGCAACTTCTCCGTCGCGTTTATCAGTTGCGTGCAACCTGAATCCCTGCCAACTGAGATCTTGAGTAAAGAATCTTCGCCGGTTAATGAGATCGAGGATCGTCACTTCCGCACCGATCACCTGAAAGCCGATCTTTCGGGTCGGACTGCTCGCGGGGGTACGATTATGATCGTATCTCAAGGTATGAAGTTTCTAATCAACATGGCCTCCGCCGTAATCCTCGCGAGATTGCTTACGCCACAAGACTATGGTCTCATCGCAATGGTGGCTGTGGTTGTTAACTTCTCCTACCCGTTCAGGAATCTCGGGCTGTCAGCAGCCACGATGCAACGAGCGGAAATCAATAATAAACAAGTCAGTAACTTGTTCTGGGTCAACGTCGGACTCAGCGTTGCCGCAATGTTAGTCACAGGCGCAGTTGCACCGGCAATTGCCTGGTTCTTTGGCGAACCGCGCCTGATCTGGATTACGCTTGCCCTGGCTGGTGGCTTTATCTTTGGAGGTCTCACCGTCCAACATGAAGCTCTTCTGAAAAGGCAGATGCGCTTCATTTCGATCGCGGCGAACGAAATCTCATCGATGCTGATTGGCACTACTGTCGCGATTTCCCTGGCCTGGAAGGGATTTGGTTATTGGGCATTGGTTTGGAGTCAGTTAGCAATTGGGGCCAGCTATGCGATAGGAGTCTGGCTCGTGTGCCGCTGGCGCCCAAGGCTGCCGGCACGGAATTCCGGAGTTCGGTCGATGCTTGCTTTCGGACGGAACTTAACTGGGTTTAATGTGCTCAATTATGTGGCGCGAAATATCGACAACCTGTTGATTGGACGTTATTGGGGAGCTCAGCAATTAGGAGTTTATGCAAGGGCCTACCAACTTCTACTACTCCCTCTTGACCAGATTATTGCTCCTATTGACGGTGTTGCCGTCAGCGCTCTAAGTCGCCTTGCGGATAATCCAGATCGTTATCGGCAGGCTTACCTTCGCATGTTAGAAAAATTAGCCATGCTGACCATGCCCGCGATGGCGTTGATGATCATCACTTCCGACTGGTTAGTGCGAGTAATGTTAGGTCCACAATGGCTTGAGACGGGCCGCATTTTTGCACTGTTGGGGATCATCGGTCTCGTTGAACCAGTATCAAGCACCATGGGATGGCTGCTCATTTCGCAGGGCCGCACACATCATATTTTGCAATGGGGGCTGATCGATGCGACCGTTTCAATAGTGTCGATCATTGCTGGTTTGCCCTGGGGTGCCGTGGGGGTCGCAGGATCTTATGCACTTGTGGGACTCTGCATTCGAAAACCCTTCCAATTCTGGTTTGTTAACCGAGTTGGACCCGTTCGGACCTCTGAGTTCTATCGTGCGATTATTCCTTCCGTATGTGCTTCTCTCGCCGTAATGTTTGTTGTGTTCTGCTTTCGTAGATGGTCAGGATTGACTAGCGCGGTCCAAGGCTTGATTGTGAGTCTTGCGCTAGGGATTGGTGCCGCTTTTTTATCATTTTATATTCTGCCAAGAGGGCGGGCGGCTCTTCGCGACGTTCGAGACTTGCTCCCTCTTCTAATTTGGAGAAAAGAGAGTTCGCACTAATACAAACATGAGAAAGGCACACTGTAAGCTGAATCCAGAGGCAACGAAAATAGGATGACACTCTTTGCCGGTATCTTTACCAGAAATCCAGAAGTTTCAATCCCCGATTCCATGAGTGAAACGTTACGGGCGAGTATCTCCCGCAATCAAGATGATTCGGTTAAAGAATATCGAAATACGCGCGTTTTCATTGTGTCAGTAGATATCGGGGCCTACGGCGAATCTGGCTTTCGGATTAGTTCAGAAGGTAGCGTTGCGTTGCTCGCAGGAGAGCCATTACTTACTCTAAATGCTTCGAACTCATGGCGAACTCGCACTGAAGATCTTGAAGCGCTGCACCAATCATGGGACGTCGGCGACTGGACCTTGCTACGGGCTGCCACGGGTGTTTTTTCGGCTCTTTATTACTCGCCTACCCAACAAAGACTATGTCTCATATCCGACAAACTCTGTATTCGTCCACTCTACTACTGGATCAGCGACCAATTTGTTGTGTTCGCAAGTGCCTTGAGGATATTGACAAGCCTCGACGAAGTTCCCAGGGTTATGGATGTTCGCGCAGTGACCGAGATTGTTAGCCTTGGTCTGCCACTTGGAACGCGCACTGGATATGCGCATGTCGGGTTGATGCGGGCAGCGGAGATCCTGGAGATATCTGACGGCGAGATTTGTCGGCGCCAATACTGGCGCTGGGATGATATTCGTCAATCGCAGCAGCCGGAAGGGGAGCTCCTCAAACAAGTACATGAAAGTTTTACGCGAGCCGTAGCGAGAAGAGCGCGAGCCGATAAATCAACGGTTTCGTTTTTAAGTGGAGGATTAGACTCTCGTTGCATAGTGGCCACACTTCGTGAGCAACAGAATGAGGTACACACTTTCAACTTTGCGCGTACCGGCACTCAGGACCAGGTGCTGGGTTCGGAATTTGCGAAACGAGCCCACACTATTCACGAGGAAGTTGCAATTAAGACTTATGCGAGTCCGCGTTGGTCGTTAATCATGAGCGATGCCTGGAACGCGTCGCGGCAACGCTCTGTTTCACCAGCGGCACGACCAAACTTGATCTGGTCCGGGGATGGTGGGAGCGTAGGGTTCGGACATGTTTATGTCAGCCGGAAAATCGTGAAGCTGATGCGAGCTGGACAAAAGGATCAAGCGATAGAAGAATTCCTGGTTCAACAAGGTGCTCACATTCCGGCGAAGCTGTTGAAACAAAATGTCGGCGCCGCACTTTCCAATTCCCTTCGTGACGACATCAAGGAAGAACTTGACGACATTCATGCAGATGATCCAGGCCGAGGCTTTTATATTTTTTTGTTGCTGAACGATCAAAGACGGCACCTGGCGCTCCATTTTGAAGACATCGATCTGCACCGTCTGGAATTTCAGCTGCCATTTTACGACAGCGATCTGCTTGCCACGATTGTTTCTACACCTATCGATCTTTGTTTGGATCATAAGCTCTACGCAAAATGGCTCAACTGTCTGCCTCCTGTTGTAACGAGTGTGCCGTGGCAGACTTATCCCGGCCACGAGCCCTGTCCCTTACCGATTCCAGAAGAGCTTTCGTACCAGTGGGACGCGAAACTGACTAAAGCCAGGAGAAACGAATTACTTACTCAGGCCACTCAGATATTGCGGGCGAGAGACTTTCCGCGCGGTATCCTCAATCGCTATTACCTGACCATGACCACGCTGTTGTATCGACTTGGCGTACGCGACTTTGGATATCTGATTCACGCAGCAAGTGTCTACCATCAGTATTGGACGCAGTGTGGTGGTAAGTACGCAATGAACGTCTAGTAATCTCGTTTCTGAGGCCGCCTGGCCACGGAGTTTCTTTGAAGCCAGTTGTACTTCAATTGATTGATAGTTTTAATCAAGGTGGTTCTGAGCGGCAGGCGATCCAGTTGACGAGTCTTCTGCTGGAAGGTGGACGCTTTGAGGTTCATCTTGCCAGTCTCAACCCGATGGGAATACTGCGTCCCCGTGCCGAAGCGCTAAATCTTGGCGACATACCTTCCTTCCCGCTGACAAGCTTCTACGACAAGAATGCCATCATGCAATTGCGACGGCTGATCACCTTTTTGCGCGAAACACGTGTGGACGTCCTGCACACTCACGATTTCTATACCAACGTGTTCGGCATGACTGCCGGGGCCTTTGCGCGAGTGCCGGTTCGGATTGCGTCAATGCGGGAAACTGAAGGGATGCGGACCATCGCGCAACAGCGAGCGCAACAGATGGCTTACACGCTCGCGCATAAAGTGGTAGCGAATTCCGAGGCAGTGCGCCGCAAGCTCATCGAACGTGGAATGAAGGATACAAAGATTGCGGTAGTTTATAACGGTCTCGACAGTGCTCGTTTCATATCGGATAAGTCGCGTGTTGAATGCCTTGATTCGTTGGGGTTGTCGCCCGATCCGGAGGGCGGCCGTAAATTTGTGACCGTGGTCGCCAACATGAGGCACGAGGTAAAAGACTATCCGATGTTTCTCCGAGCAGCGCAATTAGTCAGACGCGATGTGACTGACGTGGAATTCCTGCTGGCCGGTGAAGGTGAATTGACCGACCAGCTTCATATACTGGCTCAAGAATTAGGTATCGAAGCTAATACTCATTTTCTCGGGCGCTGTGAGAACGTGAGGGAGTTGTTAAAAATCTCGGATGTTTGCGTTTTGAGTTCAAAAGCGGAAGGGTTCTCTAACGCAATCCTGGAATACATGGCCGCGGGTCGCCCGGTAGTGGCTACCAGCGTGGGCGGCGCTGGAGAAGCGATCGTTGATGGCGAAACAGGTTATCTGGTCAAGTCAGGTGACCACGAAGCGATGGCGACGCTGATCAGCTCACTGTTGCGCGAGCCGAACATGGCGCGAATGTTTGGGCAGCGAGGAAGGCGCGTGGTGGAGGAAAAGTTTTCCTGTGCGGTGCAACTTAGGCGAACGGAGCAGTTGTACGAGACCACTCTTCGCGAGCGCGGCAAGGTCAGAACGCGTTAGCAAATCTCGATGGCAAGTCGATATTCAAAACCGGTACGCATCCTCATAGTGGCCCCGTCTTTCGACATCCTCGGAGGACAAGCAGTTCAAGCAGCGCGCTTGCTGGAAAGGTTGCGTCAGGAAGCCGATTTGGAGGTAGGATTTCTACCGATCAATCCTCGCCTGCCCGGCAAATTACGAAAGTTGCAGACCATGAAGTACGTGCGCACGATTGTGACTTCGTTGGCCTACATCGCGTCACTTTTTCGTCACGTCCGGCGTTACGATGTGATTCACATTTTCTCTGCGTCGTATTTCTCATTTGTGCTCGCACCCACACCGGCAATTGTAATTGGCAAGCTCTTCCGGAAAAGATTGCTGCTCAATTACCACAGCGGCGAGGCATTGGATCATTTGCAGCGCTGGCGTCGTTCGACGATTCCAACTATCAAGTTGGTTGATCAGCTCGTAGTGCCATCAGACTACCTCGTGCGTGTTTTTGCTGAGTTCGGGTTGCGCGCAGTGCCAATCTACAATCTGATCGAACTTGAGAAGTTCCCTTTTCGTAAACGCGAACCACTGCGCCCCCACTTCCTCTCGAACAGAAATTTTGAAACTCATTATGGTGTCGATTGCGTATTGCGTGCCTTCGCGATCATTCAACAGCACATTCATGACGCACGACTCATAGTCGCCGGAGATGGCCCACAACGTACGGCCCTGGAAAAGCTGGCGCGCGATCTGAACCTCCAGAATACCGAATTCAAAGGCCGGGTCTCACACGGCAGCGTGGTCGAACTCTACGACTCATCAGACGTCTTTCTGAACGCCTCAGAGATCGACAACCAGCCGCTTTCGATTCTCGAGGCCTTTGCCTGTGGCCTGCCAGTGGTTACGACTGACGCTGGCGGAATACCGGACATGGTGTCGTCAGGGAAAACAGGGCTCATTGTTCCAGTGGGGGGGTACGAGCAGCTTGCCGCCGCCGCTTTACGTCTTCTTGATGATCCGATTCTGGCGCAACGATTGATAGGACAGGGCCGTGAAGAATGTGAGAAGTATCAGTGGAGAGCGGTTCGCGAGCAGTGGCTGAATGTTTATTACGATCTGAGCAACTCGCGGATCATTTGCCTGGAAACGTCTGAGGCCGGCAGCAGGAACATCGAATAAGGCTGTGCCAAACTGGAAGAGAATTAAAAATCTCGGGCTTGATGAGGTACGCGTGCGTAGCACGCAAAAATTCTCTGCCTTTGCTGAACGACGCGGATGGTCATCATTGGCGGAAGTTCCTGACGATGCCGCACTGTTCTCGTTGATCGAGCGGAGTGGCTTATCCGCGGAGGAGTTACAGCAACACTTCCGCACGCGAACCACACCGAAGTTCTTTACGTCTTTTGCCGAGATAGAAAAGACGATCGCGGAGTTGAAGCGACGTTGGCCCGAGTCAGCCGACCGGATTATAAACCGTTCATCGCAGATAGTTGGTGGCCACTTTGACCTTCCCGGCTGGCAAGGCGCCAGCTTTAGTTGGCCTATCGATTGGCATTTGGAGCCGTTGTCAAACAAGCATATTCCACTTGTTCATTGGAGTAAGTTGAATTACCTCGATGCGGGACTCGCCGGCGACAAAAAAATCGTTTGGGAGCTGAATCGCCATCAGTATTTCACCACGTTGGGCCAGGCTTATCTGCTTACCAAAGATGAGCGGTATGCGGAAACATTTGTTGCGCATCTCGAGTCATGGATGGACCGGAATCCGCCCAAGCGGGGAATTAACTGGGCCAGCAGTCTTGAGATAGCCTTCCGCTCCATCTCATGGCTCTGGGCGTTATATTTTTTCAGGGACTCGCCCGCACTGAACCCACGGCTGTTTTTAAGAATCCTCAAGTTTCTCTATCTCAACGCGCGTCATCTCGAGACCTATCTATCGACTTACTTCAGTCCTAATACACATCTTACGGGTGAAGCCCTCGGCTTGTTCTATCTTGGCTTACTGTTACCGGAGTTCAGGGAAGCTTCGCGTTGGCGTGAAACGGGCAAACGCATTCTGCTGGAACAGTTACCGATCCACATACTGCCAGACGGCGTTTATTTTGAGCAGTCGAGTTATTACCATCGATACACAGCGGATTTTTACATTCACTTTCTTATTCTTTCGCGCGCCAATGGTCAGCCTCTTGCGCCCGAAGTGACTAAAAAGCTCTCGTCTTTGTTGGACCATCTGTTGTACATCACACGTCCTGACGGAACCACGCCTTTCTTTGGCGATGATGATGGTGGCCGGCTAATTATGCTTGACAACAATGCGGCTAACGAATTCCGCGCTTCGCTGTCAACCGGCGCAGCTCTTTTAAGACGACCGGACTACAAGTTCATAGCCGAGCACATTGGCGCGGAGACACTCTGGTTATTGGGTGCAGACGCAGTGAATGAGTTAGATGGAATGGCTGCGGTGGAACCGGCCGCTAAATCCATTGCCTTCCAAAGTGGAGGCTACTACGTAATGCGCGACGGCTGGACCAGAAAAGCCAATTACCTGCTGTTTGATTGCGGGCCGCATGGCCAGTCGAACTGTGGACATGCTCACGCCGATGCGCTCTCGTTTGAGTTAGCGACAAACGGAAAAACCGTGTTGGTCGATCCTGGTACTTACACTTACACAGGATCCACGGAGTTGCGCGACTGGTTTCGCAGCTCACAGGCTCACAATACCTTGACTATTGATGGCTATTCTTCGTCGTTGCCTGCAGGGCCGTTCTCGTGGAAAACGATAGCCAGGGTGGAACGAGCGGCTTGGCTCACAACGGACCGTTTTGATTTTGTTGCCGGCTCGCACGATGGCTATTTGAGTCTGCCGCAACCAGTGTCACATCGACGTGAAATCTTGTTTCTAAAGTATGCCTATTGGATCGTTCGAGACAAGGTTGAATCTGCCGGGGAACACCAAGTCGATCTTTGGTTTCATTTTGATTCGGATACGCATCCGCAGGTGGAAAGTACTTATGTAACTGAAGCCGAAACGGGTTTGAATATCCATACCTTCGCTGAAAATGGCGGTTGGAGTAGGGAAGAAAGGTGGGTTTCGCACTGTTATTCTCAACGGGAGCCTGCTCCTGTTTATAAGTTCTCGACGAGATTGCGTAGCGGGGATGTTGTTACTTTTTTGGTTCCGCAGACGGCCGAAAAGTGCCCTCTCGTGAGGAAAGTTGCCGCCGTTGGATGTTGCGCCTTCGAGGTCGTTGATGAGAATTGGGTCGACATTGTTATGATTCGAACGGACTCCGACGGCAAGTTGAGGCATCTGACATCGGATTTTGAATGGAGCTGGGTGCGTTTTTCTCGTATCGATGAGTCACAGCCGGTAGAGTTAGTGCTTTTAAACGGAACCATGTTCAGCGTTGCCGGTCGGCGGATTATCGAGAGGGAGCAAAAAGTTGATTATGTCGTTGCGCGTTGGGGTGGAGATAAATTTCGAATCGAGATAGATGGCATCGAGCTGTAAATTATGTGTGGGATAAACGGAATAGCAGTTTCCAGCAAATCGGTAGACACTATTGATCGTGCGCGTCTAGAGCGCATGCGCGACGTGATCACGCATCGCGGTCCCGACGATGAAGGTTTGTTTATTGACGCCACCGTCGGGTTGGGACACCGCCGGCTCAGCATCGTAGACGTCGCCGCAGGTCATCAGCCCATGACTAACGAAGACGGCTCACTGCACATCACCTATAACGGCGAGATCTATAACCACACCGACTTCCGCGCGGAGCTCGAGGCCAAAGGACACGTCTATCAAACACATTGCGACACTGAAACCATCTTGCATCTTTACGAGGAGCATGGCGAAAAATGCGTCGAGTACCTGCGCGGCATGTTTGCCTTCGCAATTTGGGATCAGCGACGCAAAGAATTGTTCATCGCTCGTGACCGGTTAGGGGTCAAGCCGCTTTATTACATTCATACGGAAGATGGTTCCCTTTACTTCGGTTCGGAAATAAAGACGCTGCTCAAGGCTGGAGCTGTCAAGCCGGAGATCAACTATCACGCGCTGCCGGACTACCTCGCGAACCACTCACCTTCGGGTGAAGAAACGTTGTTTAGAGGCGTGAAGCGTCTTCTGCCCGGACACACGCTGGTTTGGAGTGACGGTAAGGTACGTATTAGGCGTTACTGGGATGTGAGTTTTGCGGAACGCGAAGAAGCGCGCAGCGATAAGGATTACATTGCTGAGTGGTATGAACTGTTTCGTACTGCGGTGCGTTTGCGCCTGATGGCAGATGTTCCGCTGGGGATGTTTCTTTCCGGCGGGATTGATTCATCGGCCATAGCTGCAGTGATGAGCAGTCTCGTTGACGAGCCGATCAAGACGTTTTCAGTTGCTTTTGCTGAGCGCGAAGCAAACGAGTTGGAATATGCGCGCCTTGTGGCTAATACATTCAAGACCAGCCACCACGAGATAGTCGTTAGTCCCGAGGATTTCTTCGGCGCTCTTCCGAAATTGGTGTGGCACGAAGATGAACCACTGGCACATCCGTCGAGCGTGGCGCTTTATTTCGTTTCGTATCTCGCTTCGCAACACGTGAAAGTAGTCCTGACAGGCGAAGGCAGTGATGAGCTCCTGGCAGGTTACGCACGCTATCGCAAGACGATTCTTAATCTCGGACTGGGCCAACGTTATCATTCCTTGACCCCGGAGTTTTTGCAAAAGGGTGTGCGCGCAGGAATCGAAGGGATGCCTTCAAGTTCAAGACTGCGACAGAAACTCTCGCGCACTTTTCTCACAGTGCCTCCCGATATCGAGAGCATTTATTTCGACAACTTCGCAGTGTTCCCGCGGCGCATGCAAACCGAGCTGCTGAGTTTAGACACACGTGAACGTATTGGATCCATCGATCCGCATGCAGTTGCGGGAAAAGCGTTCCGGCAAACAGATGCGACTTCCACATTGGAACGTCTGCTTTACGCCGATATCAAAACCTATTTGCATGAGTTGCTGATGAAACAAGATCAGATGAGCATGGCCACATCAGTTGAAAGCCGCGTGCCTTTTCTGGATCACAAGTTGGTGGAATTCACTTGTCGTTTGCCTGAACGTTTGAAACTGAGAGGTGGCACGACTAAGTACATCCTGCGTGAGAGCATGAAGGGGGTGCTGCCCGACGCAATCCTATCGCGTTCGAAGATGGGTTTCCCGGTGCCAATAGGCGCCTGGTTCCGTGGTGCTTATCGCTCAGTAATCGATGAATATGTATTGAGTGAGCGTGCCATGGCGCGCGATATCTTTGATCCTGCCTTCGTCCGTCAATTGGTGACACGACATCAAACGGGCGGTGAGAATCATTCGGAGAGACTTTGGGCGTTAGTAAATTTTGAAATCTGGCAGCGACAGTACTTTGACGGCGAAGAAGTCAGACAGCAAAAATTCGCTAGTCCAGAAATGGTACCAGTAGGAGCTTAGCGAATTGGGATTCATCGGCGGAACAATCGGTTACCGGATACTCCGTTATCTTAGTCCGGGAACTACGGGAAATAACGATTACACAGCGTACGAGGGACGAAGTAAGCTCGAAGTTCTTTTTGGCCCCGAGATTTGGAGCGAACTGGCCGGCAAAGTCGTGCTCGATTTCGGCTGTGAAGGCGGTCTCGAATCTATCGACATCGCGAAACACGGCGCAGCGAAAGTCATCGGCGTCGATCTTTACGAAGATACACTGGTCCGGGCGCGGCAGCGCGCTGAACAAGCCGGAGTGGGCGAACGATGTGTCTTTACAACTAAGGCAACTGAGAAGGTCGACGCAATCATGACGCTCGACGCCTTTGAGCATTTTGCGGATCCAGCAGCAATGCTCAAGCTCATGGGGCAACTGCTTAAAGACGACGGCTGCATTCTCGCTTGTTTTGGACCAACCTGGTATCACCCGCTAGGAGGACATGGCTTTTCTATCTTCCCCTGGGCACATCTCATGTTCACCGAGAAAGCAATTATGCGCTGGTATGGTGACTTCGCGCCTGAGAATGCAACCAAATTCAGCGAGGTGCGTGGCGGTCTAAATCAACTGACAATCGGGCAGTTCGAAAAAATCATTGCCGCCAGCGATTTCCGCTTTGAGAGTTTTGAAGCAGTGCCGATACGCAAACTAAGCGCACTGCAAAATCGTCTGACGCGAGAATTCACGACTGCCGTGGTCAGGTGTAAGTTGGTTCGTCGCGAGGTACCGGCATTAACTCAAACATGAGCTTGCGAATTCTCTGGGTAAAAGCGGGAAAACTTCTGCCAGTCGACACTGGTGGAAAGATAAGATCCTTTAACCTGCTGAAACATCTTGCCGCTCGCAACCAAACAACTCTGCTCTCCTATTACGACGGTCCACGCGACAGCGGCTACGAAAAACAAATCGCTGCGGAACTGCCCGGAGCCGTAGCTATCAATACAGGCAAGGGCGATTCGACGACCGCACAGGCGATCAACTACCTGCGACATCTGCTTTCCACTGCGCCATACGCAGTCACGAAATTTACTTCACCGGCTGTTCAGGATTTCCTTTCCAAGTGTGATAGCGAAGGCCGTTTTGATGTTGCTATCTGCGATTTTCTCTCTGCTTCGCTGAACTTCCCGCGCAGGCCACAAACCCCGGCAGTGTTGTTTCAGCACAATGTTGAGTCAGCATTGTGGCAGCGCCAAGCCAAACATGAAGCAAGCTTAGTAAAGCGATTAGTCTTCAAGCTGGAGGCGATTAAGATGACTCGTTACGAGCGCTCGACGGTCAGAGAATTCCCACGTGTGATTGCCGTTTCAAATCACGATCGAGATCAAATGTCAGAAATGACGGACCGCGAGCGGATTTCCGTTGTTCCAACGGGCGTCGACTTGAAGGAATATTCTGCTGTTGCTACAGAAACAGGCTTCCGGGCGGATAATCAAAACGTGTTGTTTCTTGGTTCCATGGATTGGGAAGCCAACGTCGATGGCGTGGATTACTTTTGTCGAGCAATCTGGCCACGCGTGCAGGCTGTTTTTCCAAATGCGAAGTTTTATGTTGTCGGTCGCAATCCGCATGCGCGGGTTGCGGATTGGGCTTCTGATTCTGTCCAGATCACCGGACGAGTTGATTCGGTTCTTCCTTATCTGGCGCAGGCGGCGGTTTTTGTGGTCCCTTTACGAATTGGGGGCGGAACGCGATTGAAGATCTACGAAGCAATGGCAGCCGGAAAGGCGGTCGTATCAACTACGGTCGGAGCTGAAGGGCTCGATGTTCATCATGGACACGACATTCTTCTTGCTGATAATGACGAAGCCTTTGCAACGGCTGTAATCGATTTACTGCGAGACGTAGACTTGCGTCGGGGATTGGGCGAGGCGGCGGCCCGATTGGCGGCCCAATACGACTGGGCGATAATCGCCGAGGGATTCGAAGAAATTTTGTTCGATGTGGCTAAGTCAATGAATGCGGGAATCAAGCCGGGCCGAGAGTTGGCTCGAGTAGAAATATGAAAGTATTTGTTCTCGACGGCAATGAGAACCAGGCAGTAGGCGCGGTTCGTGCGCTTAGTTCCCAGGGACACGAGGTATTCGTGGGCGCCGATTCGTCATGGTCCAAGGCAGGATGGTCACGCGGGGCGAAGAGCACGTTTAGCTACCCGGCGCCGCAAATAAACATGGATGCTTTCGTAGAGCGCATTCTCGTTGAATTGCGAAAGTCTCCAGGCAGCCTGGTGCTGCCGATGACCGAACGGACCACCATTCCGATTTCCAGCCGACGTTACGAGATACTTCAAGCAGGTGGGCTCCTAATTCTCCCCGCACACGAGATTGTAATGCGGGCTTTCGATAAGCGGCAAACTACGGAGCTGGCTCGTTCACTCGGCATCGCCGTGCCGGCCACGACTCCGATTTCAAACAGAGTGGAAGCGGAGAGATTTGCGGCGTCTAATTCCTGGCCGGTCGTGCTAAAGGCACAAGCTTCTGAAGAAGTTTCGAAGGACGGTCGGGTTTTGTCCACTGGAGCGCCACGGTACGCTCGCAATGCAGTTGAGTTTCTGAAAGTTTACGAAGAGATGAGTAGCCGTTGCTCGTCTTTTCTGGCGCAGGAGTTCGTTGACGGCATTGGCACCGGTTATTTCGCGCTAATGCATCACGGCGAGTTGCGAGCCGAGTTTGCTCATCGTCGCATACGGGACGTTCGCCCGACCGGATCGGGCAGCGCGGTACGTGTAAGTGTCGAACCGGATTTGCAGGTGCGCACTGCGGCGCTTAACGTGTTGCGGGAATTGCGCTGGCATGGTGTAGCGATGGTTGAGTTTCGCAAACGTCCGGACGGCATGCCAGTATTTATGGAAGTGAACGGGAGATTCTGGAATTCGTTATCATTAGCGATTTACTCGGGCGTGGACTTTCCGTCGCTGCTGGCACGGATGGCTGAGCAGGGAGACGTTGAACCCCTGAGCGGGTATCAAACGGGAGTTCGGTGTCGTTGGTTCCTGGGCGATCTGCGGAATCTGGTAGAAGTTTGGCGCGGTGCGCCCAAAGGCTACCCGTCACGTTTTCCTAATCGTTGGCTTGCGTTGAAGGAATTTTTGATTCCCGTAGCTGGCACTCGTCACGACAATTTCATTTGGAACGATCCGCTGCCCGAAATCGGTGACTGGCTCGACTTTGTTGCTCGGCGCTTACCTGCCGCCAGCAGGAAAAGCGGAACGGAGCAGGACAAATTGAATGTTGAAAGCCGCTATTCATTGCCATAGCACTTATTCGGATGGAGAGTTTACTCTGCGCGAGCTACGTGAATTGTATTCGCGTGCCGGTTACCAGGTCGTATGCATGACGGACCATGCGGAATCATTCGACAATTACAAACTCAAAGCCTATGTGGACGAATGCGACAGTTTGTCTGACGACCAGTTCCGATTTGTAGCTGGACTTGAATTTGAATGCGAACGTCGGATGCATATTCTCGGTTACGGTGTAACCTCGCTCTACGATTCAAAGGCCCCGGAGTCCATCATCGATCACATCGAAGGCCAGAGTGGTGTTTCCGTGATAGCGCATCCTGGGGACACCATGTTTAGTTGGATCGAGACGTTCCAGATACTGCCGACGGGTATCGAAGTGTGGAATTCGAAGTACGATGGACCGCGCGCGCCTCGGCCAAGAACGTTTCACCTACTGGATCGACTACAGCAACGGAAACCGGAGATGAAGGCTTTCTACGGTCAGGATCTTCACTGGCGAAAGCAGCATCGAGACTTGTTTAACCTGATCGATTCCGAGTCAGCAACGCGTAGCTCGATACTCGAAGCCTTCCGAACTGGAAAGTATCAGGGCTGTATTGAAGAAACTTACTTGCCTTCGAACGGGAAATTATCAGAATCTCTGTTTGCGGATTATGACGCCGTGAACAGGCAATACATGCGGAAGCGCGAAGTATTCGAAAACTTGAAGCGAATGTCAGGTAGGGCCGGCAAGCGACTGCCGGCGCCGATCAAAAATCGGATTCGGAAGTTGTTCTCATGACTAAAGGCGTCGCTTTTTTGATTTATCACGAACTGGGTTTGTCCGGCCGCAAATTGTGCGACGACAGCGCGGGTTATCGTCGTTATGTTGTCTCCTCGGACAACTTTAATAATCAACTGGCAATGATTGAATCGAGTGGTTGGCGCGGATTGAACGTCAGTGAAGCGTTGCGCACTCTGAGCGACCGTGAAGAAGGAGTTTGCTTAACTTTTGATGATGGTTGTGCAACCGATTTGTCGACGGCCGCTCCGTTGTTACTCGAGAAGAAGTTTAAGGCCACGTTCTACATTACTGTTGGCCATATCGGCAAACGTGGTTATTTGATAAAGCCGGAAGTTCGAGAACTAGCTGCATTAGGTTTCGAGATCGGTTCCCACTCGCTGAATCACAAGTATCTGGGGGATCTTTCAACTGGCGATCTCCTGATTGAGCTGGGCGAGTCGAAAAAACAATTGGAGGACATTACGGGCGTTAAGGTCGAACACTTCTCCTGTCCTGGTGGCCGGACAAATGCGCTGGTTGAGCAGACAGCTCGCGAGATAGGTTATCAATCGGTGGCTACCAGTCGAATCGGGCTGAATACGGAAATAACTGACAAATTCAGGTTGGCCCGGATTGCAGTAAAAGAGGCGACCACAACTCCGGCTCTCGCTAAACTTTGTCGCGGAGAAGGACTCTTGCTCAGCCAGGCACAAGATGTCGCTCTTTCGGCTGCCAAGCGATTACTTGGCAATTCTATTTACGAACGTGTTCGGGCTGGGGCGCTTAGATAAGTACCGACGACGCGCCAGGCGGCCAACAACCTGCATCAGAGAGAATGTCAACCACCGAAACGATCATGCTCAACGGTGTCCTTACTGCAGATCAGTCTCGTCACGAGTTCGTTTCCGTTGTAATACCCTGTTTCAACGAAGAAGAGTTCATTGGCAAAACTCTCGAGAATCTTGCCTCACAGTATGACCCCAGCCGTTACGAAATCATTGTTGTTGATGGAATGTCCAGCGATCATACCCGTGCAGTGATCCAGCTCTTCCAACGTACACAGCCACAGGTTGCGGTGAGAATTCTCGATAATCCCGCGAGATATATTCCGACAGCTTTGAATATAGGTATCAAGGCTGCGCGCGGAGAGATAGTCGCCCGCATGGATGCTCATGCGGTTCCTTCGGCTGGCTATGTACGACGTTGTGTGAAGGTTCTTGCCGAAAACTCGAATGGTGTTGTGGGTGCTCCCTGTGACGTGCGACCAGCAACAAATACATTGATGGCGCGAGCAATTGCAGCCGCAGTTTCCAATCGCTTTGGTATCGGTGATGCCAAGTATCGTTTACAGTCGGGCAAGGCGGAACAGGAATCGGTCGATACAGTTGCGTTTTCCTGTTTTCGAAAAGAGCTTTGGGAAAGTCTGGGTGGCTTTAACGAAGAGTTGCTGGCCAATGAAGATTACGACTTCAATTATAGAGTCCGTGTTAGTGGGGGTTCCGTGTTACTCGATCGCACGGAACATTGTGACTATTTTGCGCGTGCGACTTTAGGTGGTCTGGCCAGACAATATTTTCGCTATGGCCAGTGGAAAGCCAGAATGTTGAAATTGCATCCACGGTCCATTCGCTGGCGACACGTAGTTGCGCCGATCTTTGTCGTTTCAATTCTCGCACTTGGTGTGTTAGGCCTCTTTTGGTCGCTCGCAGTTTGGTTATTAGGGCTGGAACTTGCAGTCTATCTTGTCCTTGCATTACTCCTTGGTCGTCAACGTGGACGCGGAGTGGTTGACAGCCTGGCTCTAACATTCCTAATGCCACTGGTATTTCTGACAATACACCTGGCGTGGGGAGTGAGCTTTTTCCGTGGTTTGATGGGAAATTCGAGGTAATGGTCGTATGAATGGTGGTATGAATGTAACTGTGATGCCTGCCACAGATCTAAATGTCTCCAGCAATCACCAGGATTTTGAACTTTCGGTAGTGATGCCCTGCTTAAACGAGGCGGACACGCTCGCTACCTGCATTGAAAAGGCCCAGCGGGCAATGCGCGAGCACAACATTAAGGGCGAGGTGATAGTTGCCGATAATGGCAGCACCGACGGCTCTCAGGAAATCGCATCGTCGCTGGGAGCGCGGGTAATTGATGTGGCGGCGAAAGGCTATGGAAACGCATTGATGGGGGGCATTTCCGCTGCCCGAGGCAAGTTTGTAATCATGGGTGACGCCGACGACAGCTACGACTTCCTTGAAGTTCCTAAGTTTGTAGAAAAATTGAGAGAGGGCTACGAACTGGTGCAGGGATGCAGGCTGCCGTCCGGTGGGGGCACAGTGATGCCCAACGCCATGCCTTTCTTACATCGTTGGTTGGGAAACCCGATGTTTTCAATTTTGGTACGCCGCATGTTCTGGGCTCAGATCCATGATGTTTACTGTGGCTTGCGTGGCTTCACCAAGAATCTTTATGACCAGCTTGGTTTGCGCTGCACCGGAATGGAATTCGCTACCGAGATGATCATTAAATCGAACATCTACGGTACTAAAATCACCGAGGTCCCGATCACGCTTCATCCCGATGGACGTAAGGCACACAAGCCACACCTCAAAACATTTCGAGATGGCTGGCGCACACTCCGGTTCTTTTTGATGTACAGTCCACGCTGGCTATTTCTTTATCCTGGAGCTCTGCTGATTCTCTTGGGAATAATTGGTTATGCCCTGGCGTTGCCGGGGGTGACGACAAGGGGAGTAACGTTTGATGCTCATACACTCCTATTCTCGAGTCTCTTCGTGCTCCTGGGTTATCAATCAATCGTGTTTGCAGTTTTTGCGAAAACGTTTGCGATTACTGAGAAGCTGTTGCCCGAAGATCGGCGCATGAAAAGATTCTACGAATTGGTTAATCTCGAACGCGGTCTCGTAGTGGGCGCCGGCGCATTGATTCTCGGAGCAGTTCTACTATTCGCCGCTGTAAATCAATGGCGAGTAAACAATTTCGGATCCCTGGATTATTCTCACACCATGCGGTTTGTAATTCCGGGCGTCACCTTAACTGCTCTCGGTTTTCAGACAATTCTTTCAGGATTCTTCATTAGCATTCTCGGGATGCGTCGTAAATGAGCGTCCTCGGTAACCTTCATGGGGGTTACGTACACGCCAGGCGTGTGCGTGTTCTGCGTCGGTCCTTTATAGAATTAATTCCTCAACAATCGAGTGTGCTTGATGTAGGCTGCGGCGACGGCATGCTGGGCAGTTTGATCATGGCTGATCGACCTGACTTGCAGTATATGGGTATCGATGTGCTCGTTAGAGATGACACGCGGATTCCAGTTACTGCCTTTGACGGATTACATGTTCCTTTTCCGGATCGGAGTTGGGAGTTTGTAATGTTTGTTGACGTCCTGCACCACACTGAAAATCCAATGATTCTTTTACGCGAAGCAGCCCGAGTGGCTAAAAAAGGCGTGTTAATTAAGGATCACCTCCTCGATGCGTTTCTGGCTGGACCAAGATTGAGATTTATGGATAACGTCGGTAACCGCCGTCATGGTGTCGCACTTCCTTTTAACTATTGGCGTTACGAACAGTGGCTGGCGGCCTTTAGCGAGCTGGGGCTTTCGGTAAACTCGTGGAACGGAGATTTAAGACTATATCCGGGTCCCGCCGACTGGCTATTTGGAAGATCTCTTCATTTTGTGGTGCGACTCGATCTTAAGAAAGAAGCGTGAAAGCGAAACGATTATTTATCCTGATCTTCGTCTTCGCCACGGCTCTTCGTCTGGCGTACGGAATACTTGTGTACCGGCACGTACTTAGTGCCAGGAGCGCCGACTTTGTGGCTCTTTGGGATTATGATGCAATCGAGCATGTACTCATTGCGAAGGCATTGATCGAGGGCAAGGGCTACGTCGTCGACTCGGACGCGGATCTTACCAACAAGCATCCTCGTCTAATCGGTGGACCGGCTTTGTTCAAAGCGCCGCTCTATCAGTATCTGTTGGCCGGAGTGTTCCGAATCTCAGGCTTTTCGTTCCTTCTCTTATTACCTCTCCAGGCTATGTTAGGCGGAGCGCTCAGTGTTTTAGTCGCCAAAGTTGCCATGAAGGCTTTTCCCGGCTCTGCCCAAGTGGCACTCTACGCGGGTCTTGCGGCGGCAACACATCCAGTACTCGTTAACACAGCCTCGCAGCCATATAACGAGACAGTTTTCTTTTTTCTGTTTTTCCTTTCCATATGGCTGTTTCTCTCGTGGTTGACTTCGCAAACCTGGTTGAGTGCGGTTGCATTCGGAGTCACGTCAGGTCTGGCAACCTTGACGCGAGAATCCATGGTTTTGCCGTTCGCCGTTATGGCAGTATTGGGCGTGGTGTACTGTTGGCGTCAACCACGAAGCGTGGCTGGCCCGCTCGTCATGGCTGCCGCTGCCGTCATGACAGTTGCGCCGTGGACTCTACACAATTACAACCAGTTTGGTGTTGTACTTCCGGTCTCGAGTATTAGCGGAACCTCAATTGGTATTGGTAACAACGAATGCGTCACAGCCGGTTCGTTGTTCACACCATTCGATGGTGATGTCGCTTGCCCACCGTTGAACGTGCAACGGGAAGCTTTGCTGAAAGAAATGCCCAAAGAGCCTTTGACGGTTTGGAATGACCGCGCCTATGCACGTCTGGGTCGGAATTTCATTATTCAACATCCGGGAGAATACTTGCGACTGTGTTTCCGGAGAGCGTGGACGACTTTTCTTCCGTATCATCCACGCCAGGCTTTAGGTGGAATAAAAGCGTTAGTACTGATTTTGTACTCTATCCTGGTTATAGGAGTGGGCTTTGTTTCACTGTTGCTGAGTATTTGGAGAGGACAAACAATTGCGGCAAGGGTTCTCATGTGGGTAGCACTGTCAACTTATATCCCGCTGGTTGCAATTTATGTTTCGGCGGATTTGCGATATCGCGTTGGAACAGACTTGCTACTCGGCTGCTTTGCGGCTTGGGGATATTCAGTTTTGGCGACATACGCTATGAGACGTTTGCTGCCG